>Ga0256843_1002449_pt1 | contig 13526 bp, 11 predicted proteins | sample AlvinellametaG_FD_191572 | JGI IMG/M metagenome (GOLD analysis project Ga0256843, IMG submission 191572) | Pompeii worm associated microbial communities from hydrothermal vent at the East Pacific Rise, Pacific Ocean - Alvinella | ecosystem: Host-associated > Annelida > Integument > Unclassified ... | reverse complement strand
ACTCCGTTGACGAGTTATTTACACCGGTTGATTTATGATAAATTTGACGAAATTTGGGTGCCGGATCATGAACAAACATCCAATCTGTCGGGAAAATTAGGACATTTGAATTATTTTAATCCGAAAGTGAAATATATAGGAGTTATCAGTCGTTTTCAAAAGAGAGATTTGCCTGAAAAATACGATATCTTGGCCATTCTTTCGGGGCCGGAGCCACAGCGAAGTCTTTTAGAAGAAAAATTGCTCAAAGAAATGAGCCGTTTAGACTTAAAAACATCCATGGTGCTAGGAAAAGTAGAAGCCCGTCAAAGTTTGAAGCAAATCAACGGGATAGACGTTTATAATTTTCTCACCGCCGGCGAATTGCAAAATTTGATAAATGCTTCCGGGTTGATTATTTCGCGTCCGGGTTATACGTCGGTAATGGATTTGGTGTTTTTGGGCAAAAAAGTTTTGTGGATTCCTACGCCCGGACAGCGTGAACAGGAATATTTGGCCCGGTATTTGTCTGACCAATACGGATTTGAATTTCAATCTCAAAAACATCTCGATTTAAAGAGAATCTTATAGATTTTTTCTTTTATTTATTAATTCTAATTTCTGTTTTTGACATTAAATCAAAAAAATCTATTTTTGCTTGTTAAAATTTATCATTTTATGCATCATAATTTTCATCACTTGAACAAAGAGCAAAAGCTTAATTTGTTGCATCAATTGGTCAGAATGGCTAAGGCTGATAAAGTGTTTAAGTTTGTCGAATTTAAATATTTGACAGACATTGCCGATGTTTTAGGGATTACAGCTACTCAACTCGATGAGATTATTGAAAGTGATGTAATTGCTCCGTTGCCACCAAAAATGCTAGACAGAACTCGACAAATATACCGTCTAACCGTTATGATGATGGTAGATGATATAATATCGCCCGAAGAAATGATTTTGTTGAAGAGTTTTGCCGTGGAATTAGGCTTGATTCCGGAAGGAATTGAAATCATGATTCGTAAAATGGGGGAAAATAAAGGAGGAATGTTATTAGACAATGATTTGATTGAGATTTTTTCAATTAATATGAATTAATAAACTAACTTTCCTTTTTAAAATCGTCTGTTGTAAAGTCGTGATCCGATTTACATTTTTGTTTTAAAAGTTTCATGTCCGGATTCCATTTATTGCCGTCAAAAAAGCTCAAACCTTTAAAATCACGCATTTTATACATAGCTTTTTCGCCGTAGCAAGTGCCTAAATACACTTCTTTCAAGTTGTTTTCTTGGGCCCATTGAATCACCGAAAACATCATCCATTTTCCCAATCCCAGCCGGCTGTATTGCAAATCGTAAAAGGAAAACCAATAGTGTAAGATTTCTCCGGTCATGACCGCTAATACATAGCCTAATATTTGCTGATTTTCACCGGTAAAAATAAATATTTTATTGAGAATATCGCGGTTGTAGATATAATCAAAGCGTTCTTTAGACATGGCATCGTCAAAGCGGACGGCGGCATAATCCAAACAGAATTTTTCAAAATTTTCATCTTTTTTAAAATCATTTTTATCTACCACTTTGATTTGCGGTGAGAGTTCTGCCATTTTCTTTATTACCCGTCTGTTTTCGGAAGTGGGCTTAAAATTTTCCAACTCTACCCGCAAGCTGCGCGCCAAATAATAATGCGTAGGTTCCAAATCTAAACGATTGCTGTAAGGCAGAAAACCCAACCGGTAAATCGAATCGATTTCGTCGATAGCTTCTTGCCGGCAATAAATGGCATAATTAAACGTATAGGTTTTATAATCGACGAGGCTTTCGGAACGGAATATTTTCATAATATTATTGATGAATTTAGGTGACTGAGTGTTCCGACGCAAAGTCGGAATGTATCGAAGTCACCGGGTATGTTGATAAAAATCGCAGAGCCGTTGCATGCAACGGCTCTGTGGAATGATTTAATCTTTTACAATTCGTAAATGTAATTCTTCCAATTGTTCTTCGCTGATGGTATCCGGTGCTTCAATCATCACGTCGCGTCCGGCATTGTTTTTAGGGAAAGCAATAAAATCACGAATGGTTTCTTGTCCGCCCAAAATAGCCACTAACCGGTCAAGTCCGAAGGCCAATCCGCCGTGAGGAGGAGCGCCATATTCAAAGGCATCCATTAAGAATCCGAATTGTTTTTTTGCTTCTTCATCGCTGAAACCTAATAGGTTGAGCATTTTGGCTTGCATTTGTTTATCGTGTATTCTGATACTTCCGCCACCGATTTCATTTCCGTTGAGCACCAAATCGTAAGCGTTAGCACGCACTTTTCCCGGATCGGTGTCGAGCAGATGCGCATCTTCAGGTTTGGGTGCGGTAAACGGATGGTGCATGGCATGATATCTTCCGGTTTCTTCGTCCCATTCCAAAAGCGGAAAATCAACCACCCACAAAGGCGCAAATTCTTTAGGGTTTCGCAAGCCCAATTGTTCAGCCATTTCCATACGCAAAGCGCTGAGTTGGGTGCGGGTTTTGTCCAAATCGCCTGAAAGCACCAAAATCAAGTCGCCGGGATTGGCACCGGTAATTTCGGCCCATTGAGTCAAATCTTCTTGACTGTAAAATTTGTCAACCGACGATTTAAAACTGCCGTCTTCGTTGTATTTGACATATACCAATCCTTTAGCACCGATTTGCGGGCGTTTTACCCAATCAGTAATCTTATCAATTTGTTTACGTGAGTAAGAAGCGGCACCCGGAACGGCAATTCCCAAGATGGCTTCTTGTTCGTCAAAGACTTTAAAACCTTTGCCTTTGGCAACTTCGGTCAAATCACCGAATTCCATGCCGAAACGGATATCGGGTTTGTCATTGCCGTAGCGACGCATGGCTTCGTCATAGCTCATACGCGGAAATTTTTCTATTTCGATACCGTGAATCTCCTTGAGCAAATGCTTGGTCATTCCTTCAAAAGTATTGAGAATATCTTCTTGTTCTATAAACGACATTTCACAGTCTATCTGTGTAAATTCGGGCTGACGGTCGGCACGTAAATCTTCATCGCGAAAACATTTCACGATTTGCATATATTTGTCCATTCCGCCTACCATTAGCAATTGCTTAAAAGTTTGCGGAGATTGAGGCAAAGCGTAAAAATGTCCCGGATGCATACGCGAAGGCACCACAAAATCGCGGGCTCCTTCGGGGGTAGATTTGATCAAATAAGGTGTTTCTACATCGATAAATCCTTCATCTGCCAAGTAATTACGCACCAGTTGCGTAACTTTGGAACGGAATATCAAATTGTTTTTTACCGGATTACGGCGGATATCCAAATAGCGGTATTTCATGCGCAGTTCTTCACCGCCGTCGGTATCGTCTTCAATGGTAAACGGAGGCACTTTGGCCGGATTTAAAACTTTTAAATCTTCTACCAGAATTTCAATTTCGCCGGTAGGAATTTTTTTGTTTTTGCTCGCCCGTTCAATGACTTTTCCGGTTGCTTGAATGACGTATTCGCGTCCTAATTTCCGGGCTCCGTCCAGTAGTTGTTTGTTTTCTTCGTTAAAAGACAATTGGGTAATGCCGTATCTGTCGCGTAAATCGATAAAAATAACAGCTCCCAAATCTCTTACTTTTTGCACCCAACCGCTTAAGGTTACGGTTTGGCCTATATGATTGGCGTTGAGTTCGCCGCAGGTATGTGTTCTATACATAATCTAAATTTTAGGCTACAAATATACGCTAAAATGACTTTTTACAAATAGATATATCAAAAAACATTTGTTTATAATACTGTCTGAAATTTGCTACTTCGCATAATTTTAAAAACAATGATTTTATTTTCAGCAATTTGTTTTTGTATATGTTATTTTTGCATAATAAAATCCATATAATTTTCAGGATTAATAATACGGGTTTCTGCTTCAGGATAATATTCTAAAAACGAATTGGGAATTTTGACTTTTTTACGGGTGTTCCACTTAAATTCATAAGCATATAATTTTCCGTTTCTTTCTTCAATATAGTCTATTTCCTGTTTGTTTTTTGTTCGCCAAAAATATCTGTTGGTATATATTTGATGATATTCAGTGAATTTTATCCGCTCGCTGATGATATAATTTTCCCATAAAGCGCCCATGTCATTACGCCATTCGGGGAGATTGAAATTATGGATTAATACATTTCTTATACCATTGTCGTAAAAATATATTTTTTTAGACTTTTTCAGCTCGTTCCGTTGATTATTACTATAGCTGTGAAGCCTGAAAATAACAAAATTCTTTTCTAACAAGTCTATGTAATTTTCAACGGTTTTACTTGTTGTTCCTATTAATTGAGCTATTTCGTTATAAGAAATTTGGCTTCCTACCTGAAAGGCCAAAGCTTTGAGTAATTTGAGTAACTTGTCGGAGTTTTTTATTAAATCCCATTCCAAAATATCTTTGTATAAATAACTCGATGCTAAATTTTGTAGCAATTCTTCTTGATGTTCGGGATGTAAAACTATATCGGGATAAGAGCCGTAAATTAAGCGTGTTTTCAGATTTTTATATTCTTCAAAAGTTCCGAACGCACGGGCTAATTCTTCAAAAGAAAAAGGATATAATTTGTATTGAAGTTTCCGCCCGGTCATCGGTTCATTTATTTTATTGGATAAATCAAAAGATGAAGAACCTGTCGCTATGATTTGTATATCCTTTTCATCAAAAATAATTTTCAATTTCAAACCTATATTTTTAATGCGTTGTGCTTCATCGATTATTAAGTATTTTTTACCGGTTAGAAATGAAATAAAATTATGAAAATTAGCATCTTCAAATAATAATCTGTCGGAAATTTTATCGGCATTTATCCAAAAAATATCAGGATTGTCTTTGTCAAACAATTGTTTGAGTAAAGTTGTTTTGCCCGTTTGACGAGGGCCTAAAATAAAGATAGCCTTTTTTAAGGAAAGTTTTTGAGTAATGGTTTTTTGTAAAATTCGCTCAATCATAAAGAATTTTTTTTACAAATATAAGAATTTATTCCAAAAAAGTTTAGATATTTTTGGAGTGCATTCCAAAAAAGTTTAATCTTTTTTAATTTCCCGCCCTGAATATTCTGCAAATGAGTATAATCAATCAATTTTATGTTTCAGATTATCTTGGCTTTCTTTTTTCAAGTGATCGATAAACAAAATACCGTTTAGGTGGTCGATTTCATGTTGAAAAATAGCCGCCGTAAAGGCTTCTATCATTTCACATTTGTGTTCGCCTTTGGGGGTGTCATATTGAATAAAAACAGCATACGAGCGATCGTGTGTGGTATCTCTGATGCCGGGAATAGACAAACAACCTTCGCGGACATCTTGTTTCATATCCGAATATTTGGTAATCACCGGATTGTAATAGACTTCAAAAGGAACGCCCGGTTTGTCGAGGCGTTGCACCCAAATAATCCGTTTTAAAATACCTACTTGCGGAGCGGCAATACCGACACCGCGGGTAGCACTGTCTTTGACGGTAGCCAAAAGCCTTTGGGTAAAATGTTTTAACACTACATTAGAGGTGTCCACTTTAAAATATTGACTTTGTGAACGGAGCAACAACGAATCTTCGCGGTTGGTAATCAGCCATACCCGCATAGGTTCATCTGCTTTTCCCGACATGATCAGTTGTTTTTCCCGTTCTGAAAATATTCTGTCAGACGAATTTTGAACTATTTTTTGATGACTCGAACACGAGCTGAAAATAATAATACCGATAATTCCTAATAACCAACGCATTTTTTTAGATTTTAATTTTTTTTACTTTCCAATTTTTACCAATCCACAATCCTACGACTTCATCGACGGGCAAATTCCATTTTTTGATTTGTTTTACGGCTTTTTTTAGTTGCTTGAGTTGTTTTTCTTTAACCACGGGATTGCCGGCACAGTCGTAGTGGGCTACCAAAGCAATGTGTTTAGAACCGTGTTTGTTTACCGAAATGCCTACGCGGTATTTGATAGATTCTATCAATGCTTTGTTTTTGTTATCGGCAATAATTTTTACCGGTCCGGCTTCGGTAATCGTGACCGGATAATCTACTTTGTAAGTTTTTTTCATCCATTTAATAGCAGGCAATTGGGTTCTGCCGTCCATACAATTGATAATGGTTCCGAATTTTTTTGTTGGTATTTCAAATTGATTTTTTTTGTTTCCCATAAAAATTTTTCTATTCGTCAAATATAACGTATAATGTGTTGGCGGGCAAATGATTTTGAATTTTAGACACGGAGTTATTTTTTGACGCAGGTTTTATTTTTGACGCGGATAACGCAGATTGCGCGGATTTTCACAGATTTTATTTTTTGCTACGCAAAATCACTCAGCCACCTAAGGAGTATTGTAATTTACTACGGTGTTGGAATGTTAGAGACCACCGCGTCGCTCGTGCCTCGCTCCTCGTGGTGACAGTGTGGTTTTCGATGTGGATTTATTTTTGACGCGGATTTAACTGATTACGCAGATTGTCGCGGATTTTTTTCGCAATGCGAAAAAAAATCACTCAGTCACTTATGATTGCGTAATGTAGGACACCGAGTGTCCCGAACTTACTTCGGGATGTATCGAGGTGTCCGGTGACTTTGAGATAAGGCTGATTTTTTTTCTACGCAAAAAACAAAAATCCCGCGAAAATTTACATTTTTCCCAGCATCCCCACTGCTTTCATATCAAACTTGGAAAAAGCGAACCATTTTTTGCCCAAATCTTTCAGGCTTGCGCCGAAATGGTAAACATCGCTGTTATCGATAATCAAGAACCGGTCATGCGATTTATCGAATCGCCGGATTTCTATCGGGCGGTATTGCGAGTTGTATTTTTTGAGGTCTAATTGTAGTTGCTTGCCAAAATTTTTGGTGTAAATGACGACATTGATTTTTTGGTTTTTACTAAACAAAGTTAAAACGCTTTCGTCCACATAATTATCTATTAGAACAATAGATTTTTTCGCAGACTTTATCAAGCCGGACACGAATTTATACGCATCAAAAATTTGTCCGTCGTAGAAAATGCCTTGTTTGGGGTGTAGCGTGTTATTTTCGAGGGCGTTAAATAGAATTTCAATTTTTTTGTCAGTGGTAATTTGTTTCATTTCTAAATTTTCAAGTCGTTGGAAAAGAGCTACATTATTGGAAATAAACCTTTTCATTTCTACAAAAGCTTTAATTATTTTTATACTCATCTTAACCGCAGTTTCACTTCGTAAAACCGCAGATAACATTGCTACCCCTTGTTCGGTAAAAGCATAAGGATTGTTCGATGAGTGTTTTAATTTAACGAACCGGTCACAATTTGTGACCAGTTCAATCCGTTCAATATCAGTTAATTGAAATCTGAAATCAGCCGGAAAACGTTCAATATTTCTTTTTACCGCTTGGTTTAATACTTTGGTTTCTACGCCATACAACACTGCCAAATCCCTATCAATCATCACTTGTTGACCACGAAGCGTGAAAATCATATTTTTGATATTTTCCGTTTGGGTTAATTGGTTATCTTTTTCCATTTCCTGCGAAAAATTTTTCTATTCGTCAAATATAACGTATAATGTGTTGGCGGGCAAATGATTTTGAATTTTAGACACGGAGTTGTTTTTTGACGCTGGTTTTATTTTTGACGCGGATAACGCAGATTGCACGGATTTTCACAGATTTTATTTTTTGCTACGCAAAATCACTCAGCTACCTAAGGGCGTATTGTATTTTACTACGGTGCTGGATTGTTAGAGACCACCGCGTCGCTCGTGCCTCGCTCCTCGTGGTGACAGTGTGGTTTTTGATGTGGATTTATTTTTGACGCGGATTTAACTGATTACGCAGATTGTCGCGGATTTTTTTCTTAATTTTGTTTCAATCAACATTTTAAACAACTGTCATGAATAAAAAGATAATTGCCGCTATTGTTTTGCTTCTTTTGGCCGGAGCGTCTTGGTGGAGTTACCAACGGATGAATCAGCAACAAACCCGCAGAGACGTTATCAGTATTTTGCCCGGCGATGCCATATATTTTTTAAAAACGGAAAATCTCACCGAAGCATGGAAGGAAGTTTCCGGCACAAATATTTGGCAGCATCTGATCACTACCAAAGGTTTTGAGTTTTTACAAGAAACCGATACTTTGCTTAACGATGCTTTGCTGAACAATAAAACCGGTAAATATATCTTTAAAAACCGTCCTACTTTGATGGCGGCTTATATGACAGCATCTAACGACTATGATTTTGTCTATGTTGTCGATTTGCAAAAGACGGCATATATCAAGCAAATTTTAGACGGGATTTTGAAGTTGAGCAAGTCTTATAAAGTGTCTAAAATCAAGTATCAACAATACCGCGTAATCAAATTAACCGATAAAAAAGACGCTTCCAATGTTACTTATATCACGGCGGTGGATAATTTGTTGGTGGCATCGTTTACTTATAAGTTGATACGGAAGCTTATAGACGAAAAAGATCGAGATTATTGGCATAAAAACAAGGCTTTTGTGCAGGTAAACGACAAATTGGACAACGGATTGATACAGTTTTTCTTAAACTATCGGCAGTTGCCCGCTTTTGCCGGAATTTATTTTCAAGATGCCCGTAAAGATACCGAAGCTTTTGCCCGCCAATTGGCGCTTTCAGGATTTGATATTTCTCACGACGAAGAGCGTATTACCATGGACGGTTTTACCGTTACCGACAGCTTACCGTCTTATATGAATGCTCTGTTGGACGTTAAACCCGGCAAGATCAAATCTTACGAAATTATTTCTAATCAAGCTGCTTTGACGCTTTCGTTGGGATTTAAAAATTTCAATTTGTTTTATCAAAGTTTGTTGGATCAATATGCTACGGAAAGCAAAGCCAAGCGGGATGCCTACCGCACGAATATCAAAAAATTGGAAAAATATTTTAAAATCGATTTGCAAAAAGACTTGTTCGATTGGATCGGGCAAGAGATTACATTGGTCAAACTTCGCAGTTTTAATCCGCAAAAACCCGAATCGGCTGTTATGTTGATCGCTGCTGAAGACATGGACGAAGCCCGTCGCGGATTGACACATATTTCCGAACAGATCAAAAAACGTTCGCCTTTTAAGTTTAAAAGTTACACGTATAAAAATTTTGAGATTTACTATCTGCATCAGAAAGGGTTTTTCAAAACCATTTTGGGCAATCTGTTTGAGAAAATAGACAAACCTTATTACACATTGATCGAAGACTATGTGGTGTTTAGCAACTCGGAGGCAGTTTTAAAGAGTTTTATAGACGATTATCTCACCGGAAAAACCCTTTCGCACAATGAGGATTTCGTCGATTTTAACGATGAAATGAGTGCCAAAGCCAATATTCATGTGTTTATACAGATGCCCAAACTCTATGATATTTTACAAAAATCCTTGCTTCCGGAAGGCAAAAAAGCACTTGAGGAAAAGAAAGATTTAACTTTGAGTTTTAGCCGGATCGGTTTTCAGATGATTGCCAAAGACGATCTTTTTAAAACCCTGATTCTCATTGATCACGACGAAGAAGCTTTAAAGAAAGACAAAGCCGAAAAATTGGCTGTTCAGTCGGACAAAAGTATTCATAACGAGTATTTTGAAGACTTACAGTTTAAAGTCTTTTTTCCGGATAGCGTAGTTGTTGCCAACGGAAAATATATCCGTTATTATCCGGACGGAAAAACCTTGAAACTCGAAGGCAAAGTCAAGGACAATTTACCCGAAGGAATATGGCGCAGCTATTATGAAAGCGGCAATTTGCAAAGTGTGGTGCCGTATAATAAAGGAGAAGTGGACGGCAATTTATTCTATTATTTTGACAAAAAACCCGAAGTGAAAATGGCGGAAATGCGTTTTGAAAACGATTTATTGGAAGGTTTATACACCGAATATTGGAAAAACGGTGCCCTGAAAGCCAAGTTGCATTATAAAGACGGCCGGTTAAACGGCGATGCTTTTTATTACTACCCGACGGGACAATTAAAAATAAAAGGTAAATACAAAAAAGGAGAGAAGAAGGGTAAATGGTTGTTTTATGATGAAAAAGGAAATGTGATAGATAAGAAAAAATATTCGGGGTTGTTTTGATAGACAAAATGTTAAAAAATAGTGAGGGGTTCACTCTGAGTGAACCCCTCACTTAATATCACTTAACACAAGGTTTTATTCGTTTTCCAAAGCTTGTTTATAACTTTCAAATTTAGCCTTTTCTTCGTCGGAGAGTTTCGGAAAATCAACTTTTAATTTTTTGAGTTCGTCCAGCAAAATTTTGGCAACAATCAGCCGGGCGGTAGGTTTGTCATCGGCCGGAATGACATACCAAGGAGCGTAATTGGTAGAAGTTTCGTTTAAAACGTCTTCATACGCCTTTTGATAATCATCCCAATAGTTGCGTTCTTTTAAATCGGCGGCATTGAATTTCCATTGCTTGTCTTCGCGACGAATACGGCGTAAAAAACGGTTTTTTTGTTCTTCTTTGGACAAGTGTAAGAAAAATTTGAACATTTTCATACCGTTTTCGGTTTGCAATTTTTCAAAATCGCGGATTTGACGAAAACGTTTTTTCCAAAATTTATCATCGATATCTTCCAGTTTATTGATGCCGTATATATTTTGATTCAACACCAATTGCGGATGGATACGGGCGATTAAAACGTCTTCGTAATGGGTGCGGTTGTGAATACCGAATTTGCCACGTTCGGGCAAGGTGATATAATGACGCCAGATATAATCGTGGGCGTGTTCCAGCGGAGTGGGCTTCTTAAAATCGTGCACTTCGATACCGCTTGGATTGATATCCTTAAAAACTTCACGAATCAAGCTGTCTTTTCCGGCGGTGTCCATTCCTTGAATACCGATATAAACCGCGGGAGTGCCGGCAGCGTATATTTTGGTTTGCAGTTCGGCTATTTTACGGCGGACTTTTCTCAATTCTTCTTCGATTTCTTTTTTGCTCGCATGTAAATCATACTTAGTGTCGAGTTCGTCAATTTTGACTTTCTTGCCGTGCTTGACTTTAAAATCTTTGGGTTGAATTTTTTTCATAAGGCTAATTTTATGTAAAGTTTTTAAACGCATAAAATTAAGAAAAAAATTATTAGAAACGTAAATATTTTTGTTTCTAAAATTATTGTAATTTTGTTCACCCGGACATTCCGGGCTTTAAAGCATTGAAAAAATGTCAAATAAAAAGAAAAATAAAGAAATCAAACATTTGTTTGCTACTATTACTACGCCGGTTCGTGAAGATGCGAACAGCTTGCCGGATGAAGAAAAAATGCGGCTGATAGAAGAAAAAATGAAAGAAGTTTTGCATGTTTTGGGGTTGGATTTAACCGATGACAGTTTGAGTGGTACGCCGCGCCGGATTGCTAAAATGTATGTGAAGGAGATTTTTAAAGGTTTAAATCCCGATAATATGCCTGCCTTGTCGTCTTTTGAAAACAAATACAAATACGGCGAAATGTTGGTGGAGCGGGATATCAGCGTATTTTCCACTTGTGAGCATCATTTTTTACCGATTATCGGCAAGGCGCATGTGGCTTATATCTCAAACGGAAGGGTATTGGGCTTGTCCAAAATCAACCGGATTGTCGATTATTTTGCCCGCCGTCCGCAAGTGCAGGAGCGTTTGACGGTGCAAATTGTCAAGGCCATGCAAGAAGCACTTGGCACCGAAGACGTCGCTTGTATCGTTGATGCCAAACATATGTGCTTGGTGTCACGCGGAATAAAAGATATCACTTCATCGACATTAACGGCTGAATATGCCGGAAAATTCAAAGATCCGGAAGTAAAAAAAGAATTTTTGAAATACATTAATATAGATACGAAGTTTATTGTGTGATTTGGATGAACCAGATTTTAAGGTGTTCAACATTTTCATAAGGAATATATTCAACCGGTTAGTTTTACTACCCAGTTGAAATTAACTATAGCTGACGAAGGTTAAACGATTCATCAAATATATAAATAATGAATAAAGAACTTAAAATTTACAATTCACTGACAAAAGAGAAGGAAGTTTTTAAACCCTTGGTAGAAGGACATGTCGGCATGTATGTATGTGGGCCAACGGTTTACAGCAATGTGCATTTGGGGAATGTCCGCACTTTTATTTCGTTTGACGTAATTTACCGTTATTTGAAATTTTTGGGCTATAAAGTGCGTTACGTTCGCAACATTACCGATGCCGGTCATTTGGAAGACGATAGTCAGGAAGATAAAATCTCTAAAAAAGCCCGTTTGGAAAAACTCGAACCTATGGAAATCGTGCAGCAATATACCATCGATTTTCATAAGGTTTTGGATTTGGTCAATAATTTGCCACCGGATATAGAGCCTACGGCCACCGGACATATCATCGAGCAGATAGAAACCGCCAAAGATATTCTGAACAAAGGCTATGCTTACGAAAGTAACGGTTCCATTTATTTTGACGTAGTCAAGTATAACAATGAAATAGACAAATACGGCAAACTCAGCGGGCGCAATATCGAAGAAATGATTGCCAATACCCGCGAATTGGAAGGACAGGACGAAAAACGCAATCCGCAAGATTTTGCCCTTTGGAAAAAAGCCAAACCGCAACATATTATGCGTTGGCCGTCGCCGTGGGGCGAAGGATTTCCGGGGTGGCACTTAGAGTGCACCGTGATGAGCACCAAATATTTAGGCGAGCAGTTTGATATTCACGGAGGTGGAATGGATTTGAAATTTCCACACCACGAATGCGAAATTGCGCAAGGAAAAACCGCTAACGGTGTCGATCCGGTAAAATATTGGATGCACGCCAATATGTTGACGCTTAACGGACAAAAAATGAGCAAGTCCACCGGAAATCATTTGTTGCCCAATGAAATTTTCAGTGGTAATAATGATAAATTGAGCAAGGCTTATTCGCCGGCAGTGGTGCGTTTCTTTATGTTGCAGGCGCATTATCGCAATATTTTAGATTTGTCCGAAGAAGCCTTGAAAGCCGCCGAAAAAGGTTACAAGCGAATGATGGAAGCCATAAAATTATTAGATAAATTACCGGTTTCGGATCACACCAGTTTTGACGTAGATGCTTTGATTGACAGTTTTTACGAAGCCATGAATGACGATTTCAATACACCGGTGTTGATTGCCAATCTCTTTGAGGCCGTGAAATATATCAACCTAATCAACGACGGTAAAGAAAAAATTACGCAAGTGGACAAAGAGAAATTAAAAAAAGCCGTTCATCAATTTGCTTTTGACGTATTGGGCTTACATAAAACCACGCAAGAATCCGGTAATAATCAGGCTTTTGACAAGACGATCCAATTGCTTATCGATATCCGCAACCAAGCACGTGCGGATAAAAATTGGGCATTGTCCGATAAAATTCGTGATGAATTGGCCAAATTCGGAGTGCAACTCAAAGACGGCAAAGACGGAACAACTTATAGTTTTATGTAGGGCTGTTTCTAATATCTTATTCTAGTAAGAGGCTGTCTCAAAAGGCAGTCTCTTTTTTTATAAAAAAAACGGGAGAATTTCTTCTCCCGTCCCCAAAGATTTT
>Ga0256843_1002444_pt1 | contig 13548 bp, 15 predicted proteins | sample AlvinellametaG_FD_191572 | JGI IMG/M metagenome (GOLD analysis project Ga0256843, IMG submission 191572) | Pompeii worm associated microbial communities from hydrothermal vent at the East Pacific Rise, Pacific Ocean - Alvinella | ecosystem: Host-associated > Annelida > Integument > Unclassified ... | reverse complement strand
CAATATCACTATCTCTTCCATTAGCTCTCAATATAAATTGAGAATTTTTATCTAAAGATAGAGATAATACTTCAGATATATTTGATACTACAACCTCTTTTTTATTATATAAAATTGTAATCTTAGATTTAAACTTCTTTGTCTCATTTACAAACTTTGCGATTGGTCTTAAATGAAAACCATTAGGAGATGTAATTATTAATTCAACTTCACTTACTTTTGAGGTATTTAATATTTTTTTTAAAAAATTCATCTATCTATTTTTTGGCTTTATTATATAATCTTTTGTTTAAATATTTTATAAAAAAATAGAATTAATTTAATATAAATTTAAAGAAAAAACCAAAAATAATCATTTTCTTTTTCAACACCATAAAATTAAACAATAGATATAATCTGCAAAAAAATTAAAAAGGTTTAAGAGATGTTTGAAACAGTTATTGGACTAGAAGTTCATGTTCAACTAAATACAAAAACTAAACTCTTTTGCTCGTGTCCTACAAGTTTTGCAGAGCATCAAAATTATAACACTTGTCCAACTTGTCTAGCACTTCCAGGGGCTCTACCTGTTGCAAACAAAGAAGCTGTGATTAAAGCCATGAGATTTGGATATGCTATAAACGCTACAGTAAACAAGATATCATATTTTGATAGAAAAAGCTACTTCTATCCAGATAGCCCCTCAGCATATCAAATAACTCAACTCTACAGACCAATAGTAAAAGATGGAGAGCTATTTATCGACTTAGATGATGGCACAAAAAAGAGAATAGGGATAAATCAAGCACATCTAGAAGCAGATGCTGGAAAGAATATTCATGATGGAGAAATTTCAAAGGTAGATTTAAATAGAGCTGGAACTCCTCTAATGGAGATAGTTAGTGCTCCAGATTTAAGAAGTGCAGATGAAGCTGTAGCATACCTTAAAAAATTACACTCTACAGTCAGATATTTAAATATAAGCGATGCAAATATGCAAGAGGGCTCTTTTAGATGCGATGTAAATGTTTCAATCAGACCCAAAGGACAAAAGGAGTTTGGAACTAGAGTTGAGATAAAAAATATAAACTCCTTTAAATTTGTAGCAAGTGCCATAAACTATGAGGTTCAAAGACAAATTGAAGCTTATGAAGATGGAGTATATGAGAGAGAAGTTATCCAAGAGACAAGGCTTTTTGATGTAAATAGAGGTGTTACAAAATCTATGAGAGGAAAAGAGGAGGCTGCTGATTATAGATATTTTCCAGACCCAGACCTAAGACCTTTAATTGCCACAGAAGAGATGATTAAAGAGGCAAAGAAAATTCCAGAACTACCAGACCAAAAGGTAGAAAGATATATAAAAGAACTTAAAATAAAAAAGTATGATGCATTAGTTATTTCTGCTCAAAAGGAGTTAGCAAATTTCTTTGAAGAGATGTTAGAAAATGGAGCATCTGCTAAAACAAGCGTAACTTGGCTTACAACTGAACTTTTAGGAAGACTCAAAAAGCAATCTTTAGATATTATAAACTCTCCAGTATCAAGTCTTAAGCTTAGTGAGTTGGTTATAAAGATAGATGAAGGAAAAATATCAGGAAAAGGTGCAAAAGAGATTTTAGATGTTTTAATGGAGAAAGATGAAGATATTGATAGTTTAATTAAATCTATGGGACTAGCACAAGTTAGCGACGATGGAGCAATTTTAAAATTGATTGATGAAGTATTAGAAGTAAATCAATCTAAAGTAGAAGAGTATAAAAATGGAAAAGAGAAACTATTTGGCTTTTTTGTAGGACAAGTTATGAAAAAAAGTAGAGGTTCAGCAAATCCTAAAAAAGTAAATGAACTATTAAAAAAGAGGCTCTCTTAAACTAGATGAGAAAAGCTATTTTAAAAATATTAAAGATATATCAATATATATCTGCTCTTACTCCTGCCTCTTGCAGATACTACCCTACATGTTCAGAGTATGCAAAATGGCAATTCAAGTTTAATCGATTAGATAGAGCTATTTTTAATTCAATAGTTAGGATACTAAGATGCAATCAACTCTTTAAGGGAGGAATAGATTATCCTCTCGTAGTATTTAATCCCCCATCTCTCTTAAATATTATAAATAGAGAGAATATAGAGATTAAATATTGGTTAATACACAAAAAAAATAATAAATATTTTGTGATTAAAGTCTTTTAGTTCTCAACAATACCCTCTTGTTGATATGTTAAACCTTCACAAGGTTCTGTTTGTGCCTCTGGCAAATCTTCTCCATTATATGGACAAAGCTCTGCTACATCTTCGCAGTCTGGACACTTTTGAATATTTGGTTTATAGCAGTGCTGATTTTGAATTGGTTTTTGATAGACAATATTGTCTGAACGAATTTCACCACCTGCAAACAAAAAAGCACCTAAAATAGTAATTGCAACTATTAATCTCATACTAAATTCCTTTATGTAATTTAAAAGTAATTATAGCATTTTCGGTATTATTTAAAAATATTAAAATATATTTAATTTTTGTAAATAATATTACATTAAATATAAATGTGATAAATCTTTTAATTTTTTAATTAAAGCATTTTTTTAAAACCTCAAAGTTAAATATTTGAGGTCGTTAATTAATCTTTTACTTCATATTGTTCTCTTCCCATCTGATATAAATCATTTCCATAAGTATCATTTATAACAGTTACAGGAAAATCCTTTACAACCAATTTTCTAACAGCTTCAGGTCCCAACTCTGGATAAGCTATTACTTCAGCTGATAATATCTTTTTTCCAAGCAGAGCACCAGCCCCACCAGTTGCTCCAAAATATACACCCTTATATTTAACACAAGCATCTTTTACAGCTTGATTTCTCTTACCCTTTCCAATCATACCTTTTGAACCATGCTTTAACATAGTAGGAGAGTAGCTATCCATCCTATAACTAGTAGTAGGTCCAGCACTTCCTATTGGTTCATTTGGTTTTGGAGGGGTAGGTCCTACAAAATATATTACGCTTCCTTCAATATCAAATGGTAACTCTTCGCCCTTTTCTAGTAGCTCTACGAGTCTCTTATGGGCCGCGTCTCTTGCTGTATAGATTACTCCATTTAATAAAACTTTATCTCCAGCTTTTAGTTTTGTGGTATCTTCTTCTGTGAGTGGTGTTGTTAGAGTATATTCTGCCATTATTTCTCCTTAAATTTAAATAGTAATATGAGTGTGTCTTGATGAGTGGCACTGAACATTAACAGAAACAGGAAGTGATGCAATGTGACAAGGGTTTGATTCAATATGCACAGCTAAAGCTGTCTTTGTTCCACCCATTCCCATAGCTCCAATTCCAAGCTTATTTATCTCTTCTAAGATTTTTGCTTCAAGTTCTGCCATCTCTGGGTCTGGATTTATTGTGCCTATATCTCTAAATAGTGCATGTTTTGAAGATATAGCAGCTTTCTCGAATGTTCCACCAATTCCAACTCCAACAGTAATTGGAGGACAAGGGTTTCCACCAGCATCAGAGATTACCTCTTTTACAAACTCAATTACCCCCTCCTTTCCAGCAGCTGGTGGTAGCACTTTTGCTCGGCTTACATTCTCACTTCCTCCACCCTTTGCAGCATATTCTATCTCTATCTTATCTCCATCTACCAAATCAAAGTGGATAATTGCAGGAAGATTATATCCAATCTTATCTTTTAGGTTTGCTCTTGAAAAACACTCACAAGTTGAAGCTCTAAGATACCCCTCTTTATATCCTAGTTCTGTTCCTCTATTTATTGCCTCTTTTAGAGTTCCACCCTTAATTTTAACATCCTCTCCAACTTTTACAAAAAAGACAGCAAGTCCTGTATCTTGGCAGAGTGGTCTCTTCTCACTCTTTGCAATATCTGCATTTTCTAATATCTGGCGAATAACCTCTTTACTAACTGGAGATTTCTCCTCCTCCATAGCTTTTTTTAATGCATCATAGGTATCTTGTGGTAGGTCTGTTCCACAGTGTAAAATTATATTTTTGACTGATTGGACAATATCATCAAACTCAATCTCTCTTATACTCATAGAGTCTCCTAATTTATGGTTTTATCCATTTTACACCCAAAGATATTAATATCATGTAAATAGTAATTTATGAGTTAGAAGTAGTAGTAATTTGTGAAGTAAGGTAGCTTAAAAAAAATTAAAACCACAAGATGTGGTTTTAAATATATAAGATTACTCTTGAATCTCTCTTCCATTTACTGGTTGAACTGGTCTGTTGTTTGGAAAGCTAAAGGTATTAAAGAAAGCATTTACTTGCTCTTTTGATACACTAAGAGGCTCTTTATATACAATCCAATCTACACCTTCACTACATGGTGGAGTTGTAAGAGAACCTTTAAATCTATAATAATCTTTATTCTTAGGCATTAGAGCTTTAACCTCATCAGCACTTAGTCCACACTTATCCTCTTTTCCAACTTCTAATTTTGAGAGTTTTGACCAAGCCTTTTTTAAAACTGGGTTCTCTTTATCCTCTACAAACATAACTCCAATTACTGCAATTTTTCCATCATCTGAAACATGCACAAAGTGAGCCTCTAGTGGAAACTTATCCCCTTTTATATTATTTTCACTTGGCACATGAAAATGAAACTGCTTTAATTTATATACTTTTCCATCAAGCTTTAGAGTATTTCCATCTTGCATATTTACTTGAATTGAGTGCCCATTATTTATAATAGATTTAGCACCAACTGTATAGTTTAAATCGAGTGGAGTTAGATTTGTATCTTTTGTTGGGACAATATTAATTGGTGATTGCTGTTTTCCCTCTTTACACATTTTAAAATCACTACTAATATCCCCCCAGTGTGCTGGAGAACTCTCTCCTAAATATCCCCAATGTTTAACATGGTTCCCCTCTTCATTTGCTTGAGAGATAGTTAAAGCTCCAGCTAAAGTAATAATTGTGCCTAAATATTTAATTTTTTTATTCATTCCATTCCTTCTAATTAATTTTTAACTGATTGTATCTAATCTTTTTATATTAAGGAATTAAATAATTAAATTAAGTTATTAATATAACCCAAATGAAACAAAATGTTATAATAAAAAAAATAAATAAGGGTAAATAATGGGTATAATATTTGGACCTATAAACTCAAGAAGATTTGGCAAATCTCTAGGAATAGATTTGAGTCCAAATATAAAACAGTGTAATTTTGACTGTTTATATTGTGAACTTAAAGCTTCAAAAGTAACAGATAGATATTTAGATATCATAGATATAGATAAAATAAAAAAAGAACTTAATATAGCACTAAAAAAATATAGTGATATCTCTGTAATTACTATTACAGCAAATGGAGAACCAACACTATATCCATATTTAGATAATTTAATAGATTATGTCAACTCAATAAAAGGCACAAAAAAGAGCCTAATACTCTCAAACTCAAGCACAATAGACAAAATAGAAGTTCAAAATAGTCTATTAAAGTTTGATATAGTAAAGCTATCTCTAGATTGTGCTACTAGACGCTGTTTAAAAAGATTAGATAGGGCTGAACAAAACATAGATATAGAAAACATTAAAAAGGGTATATTAGAGTTTAATAAGAAGTTTAAAAATGAATTGATTATTGAGATACTATTTGTAAAAGGAATAAATGACAATAAGAATGAAATATCAAAATTAAATGAATTCTTAGAGAAATTAAATCCAACAAGAGTAGATATTGGCTCAATCGATAGACCACCAGCTTATAGAGTGGAACCACTAAGCTATAATAAGTTAAGAGAGATATCTTTTGAATTTAATCCAAAAATACCAATAAATATTGTAAGTAGAAAAAATATAGAACTATCCCCTAATTACTACTCTCAAGAGCAAATTTTAGATACTCTTAAAAAAAGACCTCTAACAAAAGAAGATATAAATATTTTATTTGATAAAGAATCAAAAGAAAACCTAAATAATCTTTTAAAAAAAGGCTATATAGAGAGTATAGATAGATTAAATTATACCTTTTTTACTATTAAGAGTTAAAAATATAAAAAAACTCTTGACAAATTCTTTTTTTTTATCTATAATCTCACTCCAATTTAAGAGAGATTCCAGATTAGCTCAGCGGTAGAGTAGGCGGCTGTTAACCGCTTGGTCGCTGGTTCGAATCCAGCATCTGGAGCCATTTTAATCTCTTATCTGTTCCGGATTAGCTCAGCGGTAGAGTAGGCGGCTGTTAACCGCTTGGTCGCTGGTTCGAATCCAGCATCCGGAGCCATTTTTTTATATCTTCAATTTCAACTAATCATCTATATTTTAAATATTGTTAGGAACTCTTCTGGTATTTTTGATGGTTTAGAGTTTTTTATAAAAGCTAGAGTTATATATGCATTAAATATCTCCTTTTTGCCTTTTAAGATTTTTTGTTTTAAAGTTATCGAAACCCTTTTTATTTGCACTAATTCTGTTTTTACCTCTACTATATCCCCAAGTTTTGCAGAACCTAAAAAATTTGCTTCTACTCTTCTTACTACAAAACCACTCTTTTCTCCATCAAAAGGAACTAAACCATTTGAAAAAAAGAGTTCACTCCTTGCTCTCTCACAATATTTCAAATAGTTGGTATGATATACAATCCCACCAGCATCTGTATCTTCATAATATATTCTAATCTTCACCTATAAATTCCTTTATACTCTATTAAATTCTAAAAATCACTATAAAAGCAATAAGAAATAAAGAGCAATTTATTAATTTCTCTCTAAACTGCTCTTTAAAAGCTATATAACCTATTCCAAACATAGATATTAAAAATAAGATTTTTAATCTTTGAAAGTCCTAAAAATATCTATTTTTTAGATTTTAATCTCTCTAAATACTCTTTTGCTGTCAACTCTGCTCCAGCTACAATTACATGAGTTGCTATCCCTCTTTTACACATCTCTTTTGTATCAAACCAATAATCTTTTCCAATAATCATCTCTTTAAACTCTTTTTTTGAAAGAAATCCCCTCTTTACTACTATATTTTTAAAAAACTTTCTAAGCTTTTTTGATACATGCTCCACATAAGATTTTACCTCATCACCCTTTCCCCTTGAACCATGTGAATAGGTGTGAAACATAATATCTGAATACTCATATACAACTCTTTTATCTGCCATACAAAATAGTAAAGCACCCATACTATAGCCTTGATTATCTAAATATGCAACCGTTCTACCATAGAACTTTTCTTGAATAATATTATAAAACTGTTGTCCCTCATTTATTAAACCACCTGTTGAGTTTATTATCAACTCCAAATAGTCATTCTCTCCAGCCTCTTTTAATCCATTAAAGAGTTTATGAAGCCCCTTTTTTAACTCAAAAAATCTTCCAATATATACTCTATATCTCTTATGCTTTGGAATAATCTCATATATTCTCTTCTCTTTATCAATAGCTATCTTTTTTTCTGGAATAACTTCAATATATAAGGTATGCTCTTCACTACTTAGCTCTTTTTTAGCATCTATCATATCATCTCCTATCTCTTAATATGTAATTATATCTTAATTTGTTACAATTGCTAAACTAATTTAAAGGGTTGAAATTTGAGTAAAAATTTTAAAACAAAAATTATTGCGGGAAAGTTTAAAGGTAGATTTATAGAAATTCCAAACACCCCAACTACTAGAAGCTCAAAAAATATATTAAAAGAGTCCCTATTTAATACACTTCAATTTGAAATTATGGGAAAAAACTTTGTTGAAGTATTTGCAGGTAGTGGCTCTATTGGATTGGAAGCACTAAGTAGAGGAGCAAAAGAGTGTTACTTTATTGAACAAAATAGAGATGTATTTGCTCTATTAGAAAAAAATATAGAAAAATTAGATAGTAGCAGATGCACACCAATATATGGAGATAGCTTTGAAAAATTTAAGACATTACTAAAAAAATTGGAAAAAGATAATATAAAAACATACTTCTATTTTGATCCACCATTTTCAATTAGAGAAGGTATGGAGGATATATATGAAAAAAGTTTTAAATTAATAGAAACAATTAATCCTAAAATTGCAGAAATGGTGATTATTGAACATATATCAAAAGAGATAATGCCAGAAACCATTGGAGAGTTTGAAAAGATAAAATCTAAAAAATTTGGAAAATCATCACTTAGCTACTATAGTATTTGTTAAAAATATTTTTTTTTGTTATAATATTATAACAAAATATCAAAGGTTTTAAAAATGAAACATATTTTGATTCTTTTAGCTACACTAATTATCCCCCTTAGTGCGATGAGCAAAAAAGTAGATATAAATATTACAGACGATTGGGAATATAATGCTTCATCTGAAGTTTTAAATAGTAGAAATCTCTCTTCAAATAACGGTAAAGTTAATCTAAATTCCAATTTAAATTTCAATATGATAGCTCCAGCCCCAAAAACCTTTAGTAAAAAATTGGGCTTAGCAGTTGGTGGAGCAAAAGATACAAATAATTTTTGGGAAAACATAAAAAATGGTTATCTTCCAAAAATTAGTTCAATAACTTATGAAGGAGAATTTTATCAACACTATTTTGATACAGGTCTAGGGGAAAAAGAGTGCAAATATCTCTTCTGTCCTAGCTACTCTACAGCAAAAAGGATAAATATCTTTACAAAAGAAGAAGATTACTTCCTATCTGTAGGACTAAACTCCAACATTGATGAAAAAAATTTCAAAAGAAAAAAGTTAAACCTTGTAGTAGTTTTAGATATATCTGGATCTATGGGTGCAAGCTTTAATAGCTACTATTATGATAGATTTGGCAAAAAGATAAAAAATAAGGAAAAAGAGACAAAAACTAAAATAGAGATAGCTACAGAGTCGATTGTTGCAATGCTATCTCATTTAAGAGATGATGATAGATTGGGAATTGTTCTATTTGATGACAAAGCCTATAGAGCAAAACCCCTAAGAGCTCTTAGATTTAGCAATATAAAGGCAATTAAAGAACACATATTAGCCCTAAAAGAGAGAGGTGGAACAAATTGGAGTGCTGGATATAAAGAGGCTTTAGAGCTATTTAAAAGTATAGAATCTAATAGTAGTGAATATGAAAATAGAATTATATTTTTAACAGATGCGATGCCAAATACAGGAGAACTTAAAAAAGATAGACTCTTTGGGCTAGCAAAAAGAGCTAGCGAGAATGGAATTCATACTACATTTATTGGGATTGGGGTAGATTTTAATAATGATTTAGTTGAATATGTATCAAAGACCAGAGGTGCAAACTATTTTAGTGTTCACTCATCTAGTGAATTTAAAAAACTTTTAAATAGAGAATTTGACTATATGGTTACACCTTTAGTTTATGATTTAGTCTTAAAGTTAGATAGCAAAGAGTATCAAATAGATGCAGTCTATGGCTCTCCAGAAGCAAATCTAGCTACAGGTGAAATTATGAAAGTAAATACCCTATTTCCATCTAGCACAGAAGCCAATAGAACAAAAGGTGGAATTATTCTACTTAAGCTAAAAAAGATAAAAGATGGAGATGGAAAAATAACTCTAAATGTTAGCTATAAGGATATAAATAATAAGAGTTACTCAAATTCGCAAAATGTAAAATTTAAAAATAAAAAAGAGTATTATGATAATTTAGGAATAAGAAAAGCTATTTTAATTAGTGATTATGTAACAATTATGAAAAACTGGCTAATTGATACTAGAGCACTATGTAATGATAGTGTAAATTGGGTAATGGACGATACTATAGCAGTAATGAAAAGATGTATGATTTTCCCACCAAAAAGACCTCTATATCCAACAGTTAAAACTTGGGAAAGAAAATCATGTCCACTACAGGTATCAAAAGGATATCAAGAGATATTTAGAATCTTTAGAAATCATTTCAAAAAAGAGATGGAGATTTTAAAAGATGACTCTTTAAATCTTGAATTAAAAGTTCTAGATAGATTACTAGAAGAACAACCAGTAGATATTAAAAATAAAAAAGTAAAAAAAGATGATTGGGAGTTTGTAGAGTAGTGAATTTAAATATAATATTAGCAGTAGGATTTGGTGGATTTTTTGGTGCAATATTGAGATTTACAATATCTGGATATATACAAAAATTAACTGCTTCCACGTTTCCTTTTGGAACTCTAGGAGTTAATATATTGGGAAGTTTTATTATAGGATTTCTATTTTTATATTTTCAATATGTAAATCTTTCAATAAACCAAAAAGCAATATTTGTAACTGGTATGCTTGGAGCATTAACCACTTTTTCAACCTTTTCATGGGAGACACTTTTTCTAATACAAGAGGGACTATTTACAAAAGCTATATTAAATATTCTCCTAAATATTATACTCTCTCTTGGTGCAACTCTACTAGGTGTTGCACTATTTAAAAAAATATATGGAGTATAGAGCTATTATTATTTAAACCAGCTCTTTATTCTATCAAATACCCCTTCAAACTTACTCTTGTGAGGTTTACTCTCTACTCCAAAACTCTCTTGAAGTTTTAATAGAAGCTCTCTTTGCTCATCTGTTAATTTTTTAGGATAAATTATCTTAATTTGAGCAATAAGCCTTCCTCTCTTTCCTGTATGCACATCAACTATTCCCTTACCTTCAAATACAAACTGTTCTCTATCTTCTGTGCCAACTTTTAACTCTAAATCCATCTCACCCTCTAAACAAGGTATCTTAATAGTCTCTCCCAAAACTGTTTGAGTGAAGAAAACTGGCACTTCTATATATATGTCTATTCCATCTCTAATAAATAATTCATCTTCTTCTACATTAAATACAAGATATAAATCTCCTCTTTGTCCATTTTTTGCTTGATTTCCTCTACCTTGAACTCTGAGTCTAGTTCCAGTATCAACTCCTGCAGGAACTTTTATTGTAAATGATTCATACTCTTCATGGTAACCTCTTCCAGAACAAGATGAACACTTATGGCGAATTATCTCACCAGTTCCATGACATTTAGGACATGTTTGCGTAAAAGACATAAAACTCTGTCTCATTACAACTTGTCCTTGCCCATTACAGTAATCACAAATATCTAGCTTTCCATCTTTTGCACCTGTTCCATTACAATCACTACAAGGAACCTTATATTTTATCTCTATCTTCTTTTCTGCACCAAATACAGCCTCATTAAATTTTAGAGGATACTCCATTTCTACATCTAAAGGATATCTAAGATTATCTCTTTGTCTTCTCTTTCTAGCTCCTCCAAAACCACCACCAAATATTGAATCGAATATATCCATAATATCGTCCATATCTTGGTGAGCTCTAAAACCGCTACCAAATTGACTATTTAGTCCCTCTTTCCCATATCTATCATAAATGGCTCTTTTTTCTTCATCTATTAAAACTTGATAAGCTTCATTTATAACTTTAAATTTCTCTTCCGCCTCTTTATCGTTTGGATTTCTATCTGGATGATACTTTAGAGCAAGCTTTCTATATGCTTTTCTAATCTCATTAGTTGAACAGTTTCTATCAACACCCAAAATCTCATAATAGTCCATCTCTACCATTTTACCTCCAACTATAAAAATTTGGGAATTTTATCATATTTTTAAGATAAATAGAAACTTTAAACTAAATTTATAACTCCATTATCTATTTTTATTACTCCATCTAACTCAGCTTCATAGACTCTACTTCCAAATTTAGCAACTGCCTCATCAAGAGTTGGGGAGTTTTGACAAAAATAGAAAAAGTCATCTCTAATAAGAGTATCATCTCTTGGGACAACTCCAAATTTTGAGCAAAATTTCTCAATATCTAAAATTGGTTCTGCTAGACTCTGAGCTAAAAGTGAATTTGTGCCAACACTCTCATTTAATCTATGTGGTAAAACATATATCCTCTTTCCCATCTTTAAAGCAAACTCAGCAGATCTCATAGAACCACTATTTAAATTTGCCTCTGTAATAATTAAAATATCTCCAAGAGCCACTACAAGTTCATTTCTTACAACAAAACTCCAAGGAGTAGGAGTAAAACCCTTAGGAAATTGGCTAATAGCTAAACCTTTTTTATAAATAGACTCTAGAAGAGTTCTATTAATTCTAGGATATAAAATATCTAACCCACTAGCACAAACACATATACTATTTTCTGCTCCAGCCCCAATATGTGCTATAGCATCAACTCCCATTGCTCCACCACTAACAACTACAACACCTCTACTAGATAGCTCTTTAGAGAGCTTTTGCGTCCACTCTTTAGTATACCCCATAGGTCTCCTAGAGCCTACTATTGAGACTTTTGGTCTATCTAAAAGAGTTAAATCTCCTACATAATATAGCTCTTTTGGATATTTTTTCATACTATCTAATGAATCTATATGTTTTGTATACCTGAAAATCTCAAACAAATTAAACCTTTAAAAATTTTATCTCAATATCTTACATCATTTTACGTTTAATTAATATATACTCTCTCTCTATTTTATTTAAAAGTCTATATTTACTCTTTAAGAGTCTTTTATATTCTTTTAACTCTTTTAAATCAATCTCTACTCTTTTTAAGTAGTGTTTTAGTCTATTTATTAACTTTCTATCTTGGATATATTTTAATTGGGTTAAAAATCTATCTCTAAACTTCTCTAAACCCATAATTGACGAATCTAGTTGTCTAATTGCTAAATCCACACGACTCTTATCTTTTCCCAATCTATATATCTTTCTATTTAACTCAAACATAAAAATCTCTAATTGTTTAAATCTCTTATTTTTTGATATATTAATATTGAAGTGTTTATATAAAAAAATATAAAAAAAATTCTCCTCTCTCTTTAAGGTTTGTAATATTAAATCTATTGCTGAGAATAGAGTCTTATCAATATTTACATGTTTTCTTAAAAGTTCTATCTCTGCATTTTTTTTATTTGATTTAATTAAACCAGATACTATTTTTCTAAAAGAAGCTTCATTTAAATTTAATAAATCTCTATCCCACATCTTAACACCTCAAAACATATTTAGTTTATTATAACTAAAATATGTTAAAAGATGTTTTAATTTTTTATACCATTTTTCCCCAAAGAAAATAGGCTACAAAAGATACAAGCAAAATTCCAATAATATTTGCCTTAAAACCAACTCTTGCCATTTTAGATATTGGGATAACTCTAGAACTCATAACAATAGCATTTGGAGGAGTAGCAATTGGCAACATAAAAGCGTAACTAGCACTAATAGTTGCTACCATTAAAAGAAACATTCCATCTTGAGGTGGCATATTTTTTGCAAAATCGTAAAATATTGGAATAGCAATTGAAGTTAGGGCTGTATTGCTTGTAACCTCAGTAGAGAAAGCCACCACACTAGATACAAGCAAAAACATAACAAACATATTTAAACTAGTAATAAAAGAGAGTCTATTGGCAATCTCAGAGGCTAAGCCTGTCTTATCAAAAGCTAAAGCAATACTAAATCCTGCCCCAAATAGAAAAATAATCTCATATGGTATCTTTTTGGTATCCTCCCACTCCAAAAATCCAATCTTTGGCATAAACATCAAAACCCCAAAACTAAGCAGAATTAACTTCTCATTTAACGAAAATCCAAATAGCTGTTTT
>Ga0256843_1002443_pt1 | contig 13548 bp, 13 predicted proteins | sample AlvinellametaG_FD_191572 | JGI IMG/M metagenome (GOLD analysis project Ga0256843, IMG submission 191572) | Pompeii worm associated microbial communities from hydrothermal vent at the East Pacific Rise, Pacific Ocean - Alvinella | ecosystem: Host-associated > Annelida > Integument > Unclassified ... | reverse complement strand
CATAGGAACAATCTGTACTTTAGCATTTTTGTCCCCACCTGTTAGCTTTAAAATATCGCGTTTAATGGCATCTTTTATAGCAAAGAAAGGAAACTCACCCTCAAGAGAGCAGGTGATGTTTTTTTCATTAATCATCTTTAAAAAGTTGGCTGTGTAGTTGACAGCTTCGAGTCCACCAAGGTCAAGTACCGGTACACCATGAATAATGTAGAGGTTTATAACATCAGCATTTGTCTCACGAATTTTTGCATCTAAAAAGTTAAGGTAGTTGGATGTCTCTTTTGTTTTGTGTAGAAGAGGATTTGTGTAGCGAATGTTTGCAAGGGAGAAGTTTTTAAACCCTTTTACCATACGTGTAAGTACCTCATGCTCATCGGTTGGAAAGATGTTGACACTCACAACAATGTAGCGTTTGTACCCTTCCATGTCTACATCTGCCATTACTTGTGGAAGGTTTTTGTACATCTCTCCCTTTTTTGCAAGCTCTTTAATGACCATTTTAGAACTAAATGCAGTAAAGACAGGAGTCTCTGGAAAACTCTCCTGAATAAAATTTTCAAACTCTAAGTATTTTGCCTGCTCTATAACAGAACCAAAACATGAGAGAATAATTGCCGTGCCTTTGTTGTAGTGTCTATATCTTTTCATAAGTATCCATAAATTTTAAATTATGACATTATAGGGACTTATCTTGAAAAATTTATTAGTCAATTTTGGAAGTAAAAAGTGTCCCTTTTTTATATTCATCTTGAAACAAGAACTCGCGTGCAGTCGTTAGATCGTAACCACTACAGAGAAACATCTCTTTTCCTTTTTTCATCATATATTGTGCTGCTTTTAATTTTGTAACAATCCCACCTGTTGCAAATTCATTGTTTGGAGAGTGTTCTTGCTCTAGTTCTGTGTTTTCTATATGGGTAACAATTTTTCTAATTTTAGCTTTAGGATTCTCTTTGGGGTTCTCTTCATAGTAGCCCTCGATGTCACTTAAAATAATGAGTATATCTGATTTTAATGCTGTGTAGCCAGCTGCAACGGCACCTGATGTTACTAAAATAACCTCATATTTTTTACGGGCCTCCGCAATTAAAGAGACAAGGTTAAGCATTCTCTCTTTTCAAAATAAAACTCCTAAAACTTCTTTGTATCTAAGATAACATAAAAAACTAAACAAAGAAGTTAGATAGCTTTTGAATCTTCTTGCAGGTATCTCTTATGGCTCTGTAGTAAAAGTTGTAGTTTTGGAGTAATGTAGGTTTTACAAAAGGGTTTGCTCTTGTTTTTTTCATAGTAGTTGAGGTAGCGCTCTTCGTTACTTTTAAAGGCTTGAAAGGGGTAGACTTTTGTAATGATTTTTTTAGAAAAAAGAGTTGCTTTTTGTTTGAGAATAGTGTTGACCTCTTCTGCTTGTTGCTCTGAGTATGTGTAGATGGCTGAACGGTACTTTTTACGCATTGAGTGCATAGATGTCGCGTTATGGGTGAGGAGATGGATTTCAATGAGAATCTCTAAGGGGATGAGTTCTGGGTCAAAGTGAACAACGACTGCCTCAGAGAAACTCTCTGCTTCCTCAAAAGAGCTCACCCATCCCTGCTGGACCAAATCTACACCTTTAAGTGCATGAAAAATGGCCTCCGTACACCAGTGACACCCTCCACCTAAAGCGATAGTACTCATTCATGACTCCTTTTCTATATTTTAATACAAAATGACTTAGAGAACAGCTCTTTTAAGTATAATACTGTTTATGAAAAAAGCACTTTTAATCTCCGCTATAGCCTCTAACCAAGGGAAGACTCTTTTGAGTATGGCACTTCTACATCATTACAAAAAGAGTGTCCGACCCTTTAAGTGTGGACCAGACTTTATAGATCCACAGTTTCATGAAAAAATTGCACAAAGAGCCTCTGTAAACTTAGATGCTTATATGATGAATGAGGAGCAGGTGCAGTGGATGTATGCTCACTACTTTGACACAGAGTATGCCATTGTGGAAGGGGTTATGGGTTACTACGATGGAATGGATAAGGGAAGTAGTGCTTATGACATTGCTAAAATAGTGGCTATTCCCTCAGTTCTTATTTTAGATGCAGGTGGAAGCTATATTACTATTAGTGCTATTTTAAAAGGTATGTGTGAATTTCGTACAGACAATACTATTCGTGCAGTAGTTCTCAACAGAGTCTCTTCGCAAATGCATTATGAACTTGTGAAGAAGCATATAGAAAAAGAGGTGCCAAACATTCAGGTGTGTGGTTGGATTGCAAAGGGACTACCTTCTCTCTCGAGTACACATTTAGGCTTAGACTTAAAAGAGCTCGCAGGCGAAGAGGTAGAAAAGATTACACAAGAGGTACTAGAGCATATTGAGCTTGATGTGTTAGAGTCTGTTATGAGTGTAAGTGTCAAACCTGTGAGGCACTACCCTTTTAAACAAATAGAAAAACGCGATGAGTTATGTCTTCTTGTAAAGGATGAAAACTTCTCCTTTGTCTACCATGACAACCTAGAGTTTCTCAGAGAAATCTTTAGAGAAGTAAAAATTGTAAAGAGTACAGAAGATGAGCCTATTTTAGAGGAGGCAGACCTTGTAATTCTTCCTGGTGGGTATGTTGAGACAGAGGAGTCTTATGCTAGAGTAGCCTCTTCTCAAAAGTTTAAAGAGTCTCTGAAAGAACATGCCAAGAGTAAAAGAGTCTATGCCGAGTGTGCAGGACTTATTTACTTAGGGGAGCGTTGTGACACAAAAGAGATGAGTGGTATTTTACCTATAACGTTTGAACTAACAAACAAACGTGAGCGTTTAGGTTACTACAAATGTGAGTTAGATGGAGAGTTACAAAAAGGGCATGCTTTTCACTACTCGCGCATTGTACAAGCACCAAAAACAGAGATTAAACTCTACAAGGTAAGTAAAAAAACAGCGAAAGATGGTGGGTATAAAAAGTCAAATATTTTTGCAACATACCTCCATACTATGTGGAGAGTTTCAGCACCTTTTTAGCAAAAAAGCCAGAAGTCTCTTGGTTTGCGACGAGCCTGTTCAGAGGTAAGGTTGAGTTTGGTTTTAGAGGCACTCACATACTCTTTTATAAGTCTATTTATCTCAAGGTCTAAGCCGTAAAGTGTTGTGTATGTACGAATTGTTGCGAGGGCTTTTGTAAACTCTTTTTTGTGTGTTTCATGCTGTATTTTCTTCTGGTAAGCTAAACGAAAGAGATCTCCAATTTTTTCACTTCTTGAGGGGAGTTGTTTTAACTCTCCTAGAGCCTGTTCTAGTCTCCCTAGTTGCCCTTTGAGTGCATAAATTTCGCACTCTATTATGAGGATGTTCCATTTCTCTTGGAGATAGTGACCTAAATCTGTTGAAGCTAGAAAGCTATTTTTATCAATGAGGGTGTAACATTTTCTCAGTTTATCTTCATTGTAGAGCTCATAAAGTTGTTGGACTGCATCGCATTGCGTTTGCAGCTCCTGTGCTACACCTTCGTACTTTGGATTCTCTTCGAGCTCATCAATAATAACTTGGGCTAAGTGTGTGTTCCCAATTTTAATTAATCTTTTTGCCTCGAGAAGTGTGTCATGTAACTCTTCATGGAGAGATTTGTAGTGATCAAGAGAGGCAAATGTCTGGTGCTCTTTTGCAAGTTCTGAGAGCTCTTTAAACTCTTTTTTCTTAATGGCTTGCAGAAATTTAATAAACTCTCTATTTTTGTAGAGTATGAACTGAATAAGTGTTCTTTTTGAGGTGACTGGCATGTAGTCACTAAGAAGAACTCTTGCGGACTCAATGTTGTTTAACATCATCTCTTTTTCTGCTTTTTTAAAAGTTTCATGCCACTTTCTTTCCATACTTTTATACTCTCGGGTCTCTTGGAGTGCAGGGTATTTGTCGCACATAGAGTAGGCAATATTGAGTTTCTGTTCGTGAAACATAAGTTGAAACTTTTCATAGTGTGCAAACGCTGTAAAAATAAGGTCTATTTCATCTTTTTTTGCTGGAATTGTACGTAGGTTTCGTACGAGCTCTTTTGCATAGTTTACATCATCTTTAAGCATGGCTTGAATTGTTTGGCGTTTTATCTCTTGGTACTTCTCTTCAAGCTCCTGCTCCTCTTTAGAACCACGAAGCATAGGTGCTTTTAGAAGGAGTCTATAGGCTTGGTAGAGCTTGTTACTTGCGATGAGTTTACGAAGTGTTCCTAAGTTAAGTAGCTCTATGTTCTGTACACTTTTGTCTCGTAAAACAACAAGAAGAGACTTCTCATCTTTCTTCACAAGCTTCTGAATTTTTTCATCAAACTCCAGGTACTTATTGTCTATGACCTTAAGCGTTTTAATGTTAATGAGAGAGATGAAATTTTTGTCAGAGGCTACTAAAATGTACTCTCTATTTGGCATAACTACAATGTGTTTAATCTTTGTAAAAGGGGCATTGAGTCTACGTATCTTTTTTGGTTCGTGAAGATCTATAATCTCCAAAACTCCATCAATATTTCCACTTACTAAGGTGTTTTCATCTATGAAGCAGAGTGTCTCTATGCGTACACGAGAACGGTTAATGACGATTTTGTCATTTCTTACATGTAGACCCATAACAAAAATGGTACCACCATACCCACTAGATGCTACTTTATCTTTGTAAGAGGTGATGGCACTCACAAAGTTACCTTTAACTTTTTCCGGTCTCTCATCTGGGAAGTGGTAGGGAAAAGAGCAGAGTCTTGAGAGTTGTGTGTTACTGTTGTACCTGTACTGAAGGACTCTTCCCTCACTTGTCCCTACTATGAGGTAGTTGGAAGAGGTGTCAAAATGAACACTCTCTATGCGTTCATCTGGAACCTGAATAACTTTGAGAATTTTTTGGTTTTTTAACACCATAATATTTATGATGTTGTGTTTTACGAGTGCAACAACCTTTCCATCTGGACTAAAAACACTCATTGAAGCACCCTCCAACTCTTGAGGGAGAACATTAGAGAGAATGGTGTAGTCATCTTTGTCTACAACACGAATACCACTGTTTTTTGTAGAAAAAATGATGGTGTCATTTTCAAGTACAGCTAAATCAAGAATGGATGAGTGTGCTCGAAAACAGTGTGTAGATTTTGGCAAGATTACTCCTCTTATAAAAGTTATAAATATATTTTATCAATATAATAAATAAAATTAGTGAAGATTTGATGAATTCTGTAAAAAATCTTACAAATAGTGGATTAATTGGGAAAGTTGTTTCTCTTTCTCCCATCCAAGTAGCTTCAGTTCGCTCTCTTCGTAAAATTTATCGACATAACCAACACAGAGGTAGGCAATAAGTTGTGAGCCTTTTGGTGCATTGAGTGTCTCTAAAACATCATGTTCATCCAAAATACTTACCCAACCAATGCCAATGTTAAGAGCTCGTGCCATCAGCCACATATTTTGTACAGCACACACTACAGAGTACTCCCCCATTTTCTGCATACTTGTCATACCCAAGACAGCTTCCTCTTTTGGTTCATAAAGAACAGCGATGTTAATGGGAGCCTCTTTAATACCTTCGAGTTTTAGGGAGTTGTAGAGTGTTTTTTCTTTAAAAATCTCTTTGGCCTTTGTGTTCTCTTGTGTAAAGTTCTCAACAAGAGAATTTTTAATCTTCTCATCTTTGATAATAACAAATTTCCAAGGTTGGGAGTAGCCTACAGAGGGTGCAGAGACTCCTGCTTCTAAAATGAGGGAGAGTTTTTCCTCCTCAATAGGCTTGTTTATAAAACGGTTTCCGCGAACATCGCGTCTTGCTTTGATAATTTTTAAGAGTTTTGCTGCATCGTCATCTGTAAAGTTCATGCGACATTATACTACGCTATAATCTCTTTATGAATTTTACACTACAAGAACCACCATTAAATATAGGCGACGCAATCAGTGTCAAGTCTTTTGAGATGATCCATGCAGAAGCTGTGGAGTATGAAGGATTTGATAAATTTGATGAGAATGAGAGAGCTTTAGTTGAGCGACTCATCCATACGACAACATGTTTTGAGCAGGTCATAGACAACATCTACTTTTCACCAAACGCGATGCTTAAACTCAAAGACTTACTAGAGCGAAAAGCGAAACTCATAGTTGACACCAATATGATACGTTCGGGATTAAGTAAGTTTTATCTCGACAAGTATGAGAATGAAGTTATCTGTTATGTGAATGAGCCAGAAGTATTTGAGATGGCAAAGAAAAATGAGACAACAAGAAGTTATGCAGCTGTTGAACTTGCTATAGAGAAGTTTCAAGATGAGCCGCTGGTACTTGCTTGTGGAAATGCTCCAACATACATCTATGCGGCAATAAATACACTCATACGTTTAAAAATAAATCTTGACAATGTCATACTTTTACTCTTCCCTGTAGGGTTTGTAAATGTTGTAGAGTCTAAAGAGTATGGTCGTGACTTTATGGAGCACTTTAACTGTGAAGGTATTATTTTAGAGGGTCGTTATGGCGCTTCTACAATGGTTGTTGCCTCTCTTCATGCTGCCTACAGACTCATAAAAGATTACGACACAGAGTTTGGAAAGTACAATGGCAAGTAGCCTCACAAACTCTCATAGCTCTTCTCAGTACGGAAGTAACCCTGTCAAAGAGGGTGAGGTTCGTCTCAATGAGATGGGGAGTGAGATTGTTGAGGGTTACACTTGTAAACCAAAAGATTATGACCCAGAACGTCCAATTATGCACTACAAAACACTACTTCTCCTTTGTGATGATGAGCGTTGTGGAAAAGCGGGTAAAGATGACAGAGCCACACACCTTAGAGAGATACTCAAAGAGATGGGGCTTAACAAGGGTGAAAACCGTATTAAAGTGAGTCGCACAGGATGTTACGGTGCTTGTAGATTTCGTCAAGTATGTCAAGTGACAGAAAATACCCAAGCTAATGGAAATGAGAAAAACAATGCTCTTTGGTTGAGAAACACACACAAGTTTAAAGATGAGCAGTGGAGAGAAATTTTTACAATGCTAAGCGAGGATCAAGTACTCTTAGAAGAGCTAGATAGTGAGGTTTTTATACCTATGAAGGTCTATAATTAGTTATAATAGTGAAAATTATTGCAAATAGCAATGAAACGATACAAACAGTTTGAGAAGAGCTATACTTTCCTTGATTTTCCATAGAAGGAGCACTCTTGAAAGTACCAAGTTTGTTAAGTTTTGCAAGTATAAATACTCAGGAATATGTAAACGTGAAAAAAGAGAATATAAAAGTAGTTGAGTTGTTTGCTGGAGTTGGTGGCTTTCGTATAGGCTTACAAAATGCACAAACGCCAACAAAATCTTATGAGGTTGTGTGGAGTAACCAGTGGGAACCCTCTACAAAAGTTCAACATGCTTCAGATGTTTACTGTGCTCGTTTTGGTAGCCAAAACCACTCCAACGAAGATATTGCTACTGTAGATACGGCAGATATTCCCTCTCACGATATGCTTGTCGGTGGTTTTCCATGTCAAGACTACTCGGTAGCTTCAACACTGAAAAATTCTCACGGTATTGTTGGAAAAAAAGGGGTACTTTGGTGGGAGATATACCGCATTTTAGAACAAAAAGGTGCAGATGCTCCAAACTACCTTCTTTTAGAGAATGTAGACCGCCTTTTAAAATCCCCAGCCTCACAACGTGGACGAGACTTTGCTATTATTCTCTCCTCTTTAAACGCACTTGGTTATGGGGTTGAGTGGAGAGTCATTAACGCGAGTGAGTATGGCATGCCACAGCGTCGCCGCCGTGTTTTTATATTTGCTATGAAAAAAGAGACTCCATTTTATAAAAAACTTCAAGAGAACAGTGCAAAAGAGATTTTAGAAAAAGAGGGTGTTTTTGCAGAAACATTCCCTATAAAACCTTTAGAAGAGAAGGAAATTCTGAGTGCAAAACTGAGTGAAGATTTAGTAGACATTACAGAAAACTTCAATACAAAAACACCAAAGAAAAATGCCTTTTTAGATGCTGGTTATATGCTAGATGGTCTCTACTACACAGCAAAACCTGTTGCTCACTATGAGGGTTCCTTAGCACAACTTAAAGATTTTCTTATTGATGAAAAAGATGTGCCTGCTGAATTTTACATAAGTGATGACGAGCTAAAAAAATGGCAGTACCAAAAGGGTGCAAAATCGATAGAGCGTGTAAATAAAACTACAGGGCATGCCTACACATACAGTGAGGGAAGTATGGGGTTTCCAGATGCTCTTGACAAGCCCTCTCGTACCATCATAACGGGGGAGGGTGGAGCGAGTGCTTCACGCTTTAAGCATGTAGTGTGTGTCGACTCCAAACATAGAAGATTAACTCCTGTAGAACTTGAACGCTTAAACATGTTTCCAGACAACCATACACAAGGGGTAACCGATACAAAGCGTGCCTTTTTAATGGGAAATGCACTTGTTGTTGGTATAGTTGAGCGTTTGGCACAGAAGATTTTAGAGGGCGCTTAGGTGCAAAAACTTCCCTATGATGATGGTGACATAGCATCAATTCTCGCTTATGCCTCTAAACTTCAAGGGAAAAGAGTAGCAGATCTTTTAGATGAATCGCATCAAAACATAGAGATCAAAAACAAGGGCATTATTGGAAATGTCATTGAAGAGTGCTACTTTAAAATAAAGCAAAACTCCTCTCCTCTCCCAGATTTTGAAAAAGTTGGTGTGGAGTTGAAGATTATTCCTTTAGTGCAACAGAGTAAAAAAATTGCAGTAAAAGAGAGAACAAAAGTGTGTAGTATTCACTACCCTTCACTCATTCAAGAGGAGTGGGCTACCTCGCATGCAAAAAGAAAACTCAATAAAATCCTTTTTATCTACTACCTATATGACAAACAATCAATAGAAAATTCGCTTATTAAAAAAGTGGCACTCTGGGAGCTTGACAAAGACAAAAGTGCTCTTATTATTTCCAATGACTGGTTGGGTGTGCAGGAGAAAATAGTAAAAGGGTATGCCCATCTACTGAGTGAGAAAGATTTTAAAATTCTATCACCATCGAGAAGTGGTAGTGGCGGTAAAGATAAAAATGGAATAGAGAAAGATCTTGTTGCTCAGCCAAACACTACACATGCACCTAAGGCATTAAAAAGAGCCTTTTCACTCAAACAATCTTTTACAAATCAGATTTGGAATGCACTTAATCTTGTTGCCTATGAGTCCATTTTAGAGATTTTACAGATTGACAAAATGGAGGAGTTTGAGGAGAAAATACTCCAACAACTCCATCTCTATGAGGGAAAATCAATAGCTGAACTTTCCCATATGTTTGATGTTGCAATTCCTAAGGGGAAAAACCAAGTGGCTACCATTGTGAAAAAAGCCATAGGTTTTAAGAGTGTACACTCAAAAATAAAAGAGTTTGAACAGCTGGGTATTGAAGTGAAAACCATTAAGGTAAGAAGAGAGGATTTTATGCCTTTTGAGGCGGTCTCTTTTCCTACAATGAAATTAAAAACTTTTGAAAAAGAAACCTATGAGAGCGGAGTATTTCGTGAGTACATAGAAAAAATACTCTTTATCCCTGTCTATAGTGAAGGGGAGAGTTTAAGTGAGAAGTTCTTAGGAAAATCTTTTTTCTGGACACCTTCAATGGAGGAAGAACAACAGATAGAAAAAGAGTGGACTCGGTACCAGCAAGAGCTCTTAGCCGGTGCAGCTAAGGTGCAAAAGGTACCAAACAACTCTAAAAAAGGGTACAAAGAGGTGAGTGGATTTTCTAAAGAGTCCCAGACCGAGTCTATTCATATGCGGCCACATGGAAGAGACTCTCAGGACAGAGATGAAGACTCTTTTGGTAACACTATTGTCAAACAGTGTTTTTGGCTGAACAAGAAGTTTTTACAAAAGCTTCTTCTTAAAGAGCAAAAATAATGGCAGAAAAATTACGCTCAGGCTACACAACAGGTACCCATGCAACGGCTACACTTGTTGCATGTTTAAGTGAGTATTTTGAAAAAAAGAGGATTGATACTCTGGAAGTAGTACTACCAAAAGGTATCGTCGCTACCATAGAGGTAGTACGTGAGGAAGCTTGGCTCTTTAGTACCATAAAGGGTGACAATGATGACATTGATGTCACCAAGGGTGCAAAAATAAGCTGTCAACTAGGAGAGCAAAAACCTGAGAGTCTTCAGCAACAGACACCCTCTCTTTTAGAAATTCAAGGGCTTAAACTGTATGTTTGGGCTGGTGATGGTGTAGGTGTTGTAACAAAAAAAGGTTTGAAAATAAGCCCAAATCATCCTGCTATTAACCCTACTCCTCTGGAGATGATGCAGGAGAATGCAAAGAGTGTTGTGGGCAATGCTACAGGAGAACTGCATGCTGTTTTTTCTGTAGAAGATGGACAAAAGATTGCTAAAGAGACAGCCAATGCGAAGGTGGGTGTTCTTGGGGGCATTAGTATTCTTGGAACGCGAGGGATTGTAAAACCGGTCTCTGCATCTGCCTACATAGACTCCATAGAAACAGAAATAGACGTGGCAGCCGCATTTGATGAGAGTAGGGTTGTCTTTACTCTTGGCAATACAGCACTCGACTATGCAAAAGAGCACTACCATGAAACAAGTATAGTGGAGATTGGAAACTTTGTTTACGATGCGAGTGCAAGACTAAAAAAGCATAACTTTCAAAAGCTTGTTTTTGTGACAAGTGTTGCAAAAATGACAAAGGTAGCACAGGGTTTTAAAAATACCCATAATAAGTTTGGTACTATTGACTTTACAGAGCTAAGAGAGTGGATAGAAGAGGCACTTCATTTCTCCTTAGGTGATGAAGAGTTTGTAACACTTAAAGGTGTACTACAGAGTTTACCAAAAGAGTACCATGAACCATTTTTACGTTTTGTAACGAAAAGAAGTGCTTATGTGTTTGAAGAGTGGTTAAGAGAATTAGAAGTAGAGGTAAGAAGTGTAGAGCTTGTTACTTTACCAAACAAAATAATAGAGGAGTTAAAATGGTAACAATTGCAGGTAGTGGAATGGGTCCATACAATTTTGACAAAGTAGATGTAGATTTTAGTAGATTTGACATGATATTTTGCGACAAAAACTACGAAACAGAGTTACCTAATGTAGTAAAGGGTGGATTTAAAGTTGTAAAAGAGGCGATTTTAGAGAATCTTGATAAGGAAATCCTCTATGTAGTGAGTGGCTCTCCAACATTTTTCTCTGGAGCTCTACTTATACTCAATGTACTCAAGAAGCAAAAAATCCCTTTTAAAGTTATTGACAATACATCTAGTCTTATGACTATGCTCTCGCATGAGGGTGTAAGTTTGGTCAAAACGGGGATTGTGACACTCCATGGAAAGAGTGTGGTTGATTTGGAGAGTTTTCTTACAAAAGAGTACACCTTTGTTATATGTGACGAGCAAACACCACAGATTTTGAGTGAGGCTATGTACTACTTAAATGAAGATGATGTGAGTATAACATTAGGGGAACAGTTTGGTTATGAGAGTGAAAACTTTTCACAAACTACACTCCACGCTATGCTGCAAAACCCACCAAAAATGCCCTACTCACTACTAATAAAGCGAAACTTTAGCCCTCTACCAAACATCTCAAGTGAAGATAGCATAGAGCATGAAAATGGCATGATTACTAAGAGTTACAAACGCCACATAAGTTTACAAAACTTAGAGCTACAGCCAAATATGCTACTTTGGGATGTTGGAGCAGGGAGCGGAAGTGTTAGCATAGATGGTTACAAACGCTACAAAACAAGAGCTATACTCTTTGAGAAAAATCTTAAACGTTCTGCAATGATAAAAAACTCCCTTAAAAAACATAAGATAGTCGATGTAAAACTCTATGAAGGAGAAGCAAGTGAGCTGTACAAACAAGAGCAAAGTACTCCTGAGCGAATCTTTGTAGGTGGGGGTGGTGTGAAGGTAATTGCAGAGCTTAACTACCTCTACGACCGTTTAGCTGAGGGTGGCATTATGGTAGCTAACTTTGTAACACTAACAAACCTAACGCAAGCCATAACAGTTTTAAAAGAGGCAGAGATAGCTTTTGAGATAAAGAGTGTCAGTTTAACAACCTACAAAATGAGCCTACTCATGCCAGAACCTGAAAGAGTTATGCACCAGATAGTTGTGAGAAAGCCTCTTTAGTTATGCTATAATACTCTTAAAAGTACTCTAAAGGATACTCTTATGACTGTAACTGCAAATGATGTAAAACAGAGAGGTGTTTCCCTCTTTGGAGAACTCTTAGAAAAGTTTGATGAGATTGTTGTCAATGTCCGTGGAAAGAAGAAGTATGTTGTCATGGACATTGAGCGCTACAAAAGACTTAGAGCATTAGAACTTGATGAGGCTTACAGAGAGGTGATGGCTGATGTGGCTCATGGGGATTACAAAACCTTAACTGCTGCAGAACACATAAAGAGTTTAGAAGAAGAGTTAAATGTATAAACTCATAGAGACTTCTAGTTATGCAAAAAAAATTAGAAAGTTTCTTAAAAAACATCCAAATATATTTAAAAAGTATACGAAAACTATATTTTTCTTAGAAAAAGACCCACACCACCCCTCACTAAGACTCCATGAACTTCAAGGCTCACTCAGTGAGTACCACTCCATCTCTATAGATTTAGAATGCAGAATCATCATAGACTTTATAATAGTAAATGATGTTATCTATCTCATAGATATCGGTTCACATGATGAGGTGTACTAGATGGAATTAGTTTATTTATGGGTAGAAGATTATAAAAACATAAAAAGAGAAGGTTTTAACTTTTCACCTAGATTTGAGTGTGAATTTAAAGCTCAATATGTAAAAAATGAAAATGGTGAGGAGATTTTAAAGGAGAACTGTGAACTTGTCATAAAAGAGAAAGAGTATACATCAATATTTCCTAATAATGTGAATGTAACTGCTATTGTGGGAGAAAATGGGAGTGGGAAGAGTAGTTTACTGGAAGTTTTATATACACAATCAGATAAACTAAACAAGGATACTTTTTATGTGTACTTTAATGATGAAAAGCAACTGATAATTAATAACACTGCTGTGATAATCAATAATAAAACTCATTATGAGTGTAATCAACAAGAGATAAACAAAAATTTATTATCCTATATTAATATCTCTCACTTTACAAATGAAGATATTGATACAACAGCAAACAATTACTATACTATTAATAGTGATTTAATCTTTCCCTACTGGAACATAGATGCAGAAAGAGATAGTAAAAGTGATGTAATCAATAGATATAGAAACTTTAAAACACAATCTATTTATTTCATGCTTTTTGATGAAAAAAAAATGGCTTATTTGGAAGATTTGATAAAACCTCAAAAAATCAAATATTTAGAAATAAACTTTTTTAAAGATAATAATAATAAAGATTTCTATAATGAAAATAGTGAATCTCTTTCTTTAAATGAGCAATTATATATTATATTAGCAGATAAATTTCGAGAAGATTTTGAAGAAGATTATATCTTTAAGAGAGAGTTGGTTGATAATTTTATCAAAGAACTTGATCATACCTTTAAATCAATTGTAGATGCACT
>Ga0256843_1002442_pt1 | contig 13552 bp, 17 predicted proteins | sample AlvinellametaG_FD_191572 | JGI IMG/M metagenome (GOLD analysis project Ga0256843, IMG submission 191572) | Pompeii worm associated microbial communities from hydrothermal vent at the East Pacific Rise, Pacific Ocean - Alvinella | ecosystem: Host-associated > Annelida > Integument > Unclassified ... | reverse complement strand
CGAACCAGAGGACGGACAAACTGCAAAGTATAGTTGGAGATAAAGACATCTGCTTCTTTATAGTTATACTCTAAAATATCTCCGTTTCTAACATCAACATCTGCACCAAAAGCTTCAATCTTCTTTTGTGCACGTTCAAGCATCGCCACAGAGTTGTCAATACCTATAAGTTCTGCACGTACATCACGATCTTTATCAATTGCTATTAAAAGAGATGCTGTTGAACAACCCAAATCATACACTCTGCCTCCGTCACGTAGCGCTTTGAGAGTGAAAAATTTAGTAATTTTTTGACTCTCTTTATAAAAAGGAACACTTCGTTCAAGCATATCATCAAAGACGGCAGCTACCTCTTCATCAAATTCAAACTGTTTTTTTATCGGTTTTGCAAATACTTTATCATTCATAAATGCAATTTTATCTAAATTGTCCTATAATTGAAAACTTTAAGTAAAAGGTTATAAGAGATATGGAAATAAGCAACTCTACATGGATGATGATAGCTTTTGTCGCAGGAACGGCTCTGAGTATATGGAAAATGTACCCTTTTTTAGTCAACAGAACACTCGAAGATGATGATACGGGAGAAGATGCACACAACTATCTTGTAGAACATATGTGCAAAATTTTAAAAAATTGTGATGAGACACCCGACACAAAAGAGTTACATGAAAAGATGGTAAATCACGAAGAGTTTGATAAAGAGAAATTTTGGAGATTTAATCTTAACAAGCTCAATCAGCTCTTAAATATACACTACTCAAAAAACCCGCATCTAAACTCAATAGAGGATATTCATAAAGAGGTAAAAGGCGAGAAATAGAAACTAAATTTTAGTTTCTATTCATAGCATTAAGATCTTCAAATGCCTGCAGTACACGCTCTACCAAAGACTCTTGACCTGCACGCAACCATTTTCTAGGATCGTAATATTTTTTATTTGGTTTGTCTTCACCCTCAGGGTTACCAATTTGAGATTGAAGATAGTCATGATACTTCTCAGCATAGTTTTTAACACCTGACCATGTTGCCCATTGTGTATCGGTATCGATATTCATCTTGATAACACCATAACTGATAGCTTCACTAATCTCCTCTGGAAGTGAACCCGAACCACCGTGGAAAACAAAGTTTACAGGTTTTTTCTCTGTACCCATTGTCTCTTCTATATATTTTTGAGAGTTATCCAAAATTTTAGGAGTAAGTTGAACATTTCCAGGTTTATAAACACCATGCACATTTCCAAATGATGCTGCGATTGTAAAGTTTGGAGAAACCTCTTGTAACTCTTTATATGCGAGTGCTACCTCTTCTGGCTGTGTATAAAGAAGTGCATTGTCAATATTTGTATTGTCAACACCATCCTCTTCACCGCCGGTAACACCAAGTTCAATCTCTATATGCATTCCAATCTTACTCATTCGCTCCAAGTAGGCTTTTGAGATACCGATATTCTCTTCCAACGGCTCTTCAGAGAGATCCAGCATATGTGAAGAGAAAAGTGGTTTCCCCTGTGTTTTGTAGTAGTTCTCACCCGCTTCAAGGAGTGCATTGATCCACGGAAGCAGTTTTTTTGCTGCATGATCCGTATGAAGAATGACAGGAACACCATACGCTTCAGCCATCATATGTGTATGGATAGCGCCACTTACCGCTCCCAAAATTGCTGCACGCTCATGCTCATTGCTAAGCCCTTTTCCTGCATAAAATGATGCACCACCGTTACTAAACTGAATAATAACAGGTGAGTTTGCTTTTGCCGCAGCTTCCAAGACACCGTTAATAGACTCTGTATTGACGACATTAACCGCAGGAAGAGCAAATCCAAGCTCTTTTGCATGATTATAAACTTTTAAAACATCTTCACCAAACAAAACACCCGGTTTTACAATATCCAAGATACCTTTACTCATAACAAATCCCTAAAAAAATTAATTTTAAAATTATAATATATAGTTCATTTAAAAGAACTTTATGATAAAATCAAATATGATAAAAACTAAAAAAATATTTACAGATATTGTTCTTATAGATATAATTGATTTTTCAAAACTTGATGCAAAACAACAACTTGAGATCATCTCTTTTTTAACAAAAAGCTATCGTAAAGTCATAGCAAAAATGTTACTGCACTCAAAAATCCCTTTAGAAAGTTTTATTATGGGGTTTATTCCGACAGGTGATGGTTTTTACTGTATTTTACATCCAAAGTACAAAGGTTACGGTACTATTCTCGGACTCAGTTTTAACCATTTTTCAGATCAGATTGCAAAAATGTTTCCCTATTTTCGTGGCATACGTATTGCTGTCCATACAGGCGATATCTACCCTTTTAAAGATATTTTGGGACATAAAAATTTTATTGGTGACGGACTGAATGACTGTGCCCGCTATATAGAGCTCAAAGATTTTACAATTTCAACAGTGATGGTATCAGACAGAGCCTATGAAAATTTTCGTTCCTTTTTACTCAAAAGAAAAGATTATGATGAACTGTTACAAAAGAGAGAGTTTAAACACTCAAAAACATATCTCTTTAAAGATAAACACAGCTGCACAAAAGAGGGCTATTTAGTCTGGATGAGAAAATCAGGTATAATTACTCCTCCAAAATATAGGTTTTAAAGGAAATAGATGCGATTTACCGTAGATGAATATTGTAAATATTTTAAAATGTCAAGAGAGATGCTTCAATCAAAACTCCGTAGCAAACAACTTCGCTATGTTACAGAAGACAATACCCTATATATTATAGTAGAAGATACAGAACAAAAGAATATTCCAGAGAAAGAAGCAGAGAAAAAAGAGGAGAGAAAAATGCCACAAAAGCCAAAAACAACAGTTGCTATGGTACTCGCACTCTATCAAAAAGAGAATCAGCAACTCAAAGAGAAGATCATAAAACTTGAAGAAAAAATAGATAAACTCATTAATGACAAAGAGCAGATGCTTCGTGATGAGATGAATAAAATAGAGCAGGTCTATTCAAAAAAAGATGAACAGCTCAAAAATATTTTAGAACTTATGAACAGACAGCTTCTGACACAGACAACACAGACTGTTCATGATGTTGAAACAGTCAATATCTCAAAAAAAGAGGCAAAAAAAGAAGCAGATGAGATTATAGAACTCAAAGAGTACCTCAAAACACTGGATCTTGAACCTCATCAGAGAAAAATTATTAAAAAAAGATTCTTAGCTGTTTATGACAGTGATGTTCGTATCATTAAACAAAACGGTAAACTCTACCTTAACTTTTCAAAATATGACTACAGTGACCTTTTAGAGTATTAATACTCTCTCAAGAGAGTTTTTTGACAAATAGTCAAGAGCTCTCTTTCTCCCAATAGACTTTTTTATCTTTTTTTCAAAATTTTTATATTTCTTCTCTCAAAAGAGTGCTGTTTCTCTAATTTTGCATATAATTATTATACGGTTTTCCGTATATTTAATACTTTATAACTTGTTTTAAATCTATATATATGTATTTTTTACACTCATTATACGATATATAATACAATTTTTAATATTTTATATTAAATAAAATGTATATTTAAGTATTAAAACCGTATAATCTCCCTTATGCAAATTGATGATCTGTTTAATATCCTTCATAACTCAATAGAGTCCCAAAACAACGGCAAGAAGATATCGCTTAAAGATATGTCCAAAGAGTTGGGAATCTCTATGCGTACATATCAAGACTGGAAACTCGGTCGGGCAAAGCCACAGGCTGCTGCAGTGGTAATGAAAATGTTAGGGAAATTGGATGATGAAGAGATTATCAGAGCGGTACGAAAAATCAACAGGCTTGAGGAGTAAAAAATGGGTGCATTGACAAAGAAGGAGAGAGACGGATTAGAGGATGTTTTTTTATCTATTCAGAGTGTCAACAGATACGAAAGATTAAAAGATTTGTCCAATTTAATTATCTCCAAACCAAAAAAGATTCATTTTCAAAAACTCGTAAAACAGGCTAAATATGGACTAAAAGAAACAAAAATATCACATTTTTTACTAAAATTTGCCAAAAAGAAGAAAAATTTAAGCAAATAAACTATAAAGTATCTATAGCTGAATTATTCCTAATTCGGAAAATTTTAATCCAAGGGTAAATCTATGAATAAAGCTCAATTCGTTGAATTAGTACAAGAGTGTGGAAACTACAAAACCAAAGTAGAAGCTGAAAACGCTATTAAAGCATTCACAGAAGCAGTAACAGCTGCATTAGTTAAAAAAGAAGATGTTTCTTTAGTTGGTTTTGGTAGTTTTGCTGCTGCACTTCAAAAAGGAAAAAGCGGTAAAGTACCGGGTACTAATAAAACATATACTACTCAAGATAAAATGGTTCCTAAATTTAAAGCTGGTAAAGGTCTTAAAGATCGCGTTGCAGCCGGTAAATAATTAAAAAGCACCACCCTTTTCGGGGGTGTTTTACCTTTTTACTTTTCTCTTGCTCTTTGAACTTTTTTATTAAAAAAGTTTATTACTCTTTATCTTTTACTTTCTATTTAATAAAACAAAAATAAAATATACTTCTTAAGACTATATAAGTAAGGAAATATATGAAAATAGAAAAAACAGAAGCTGAGTGGCAAGCAGAACTTTCACCCGAAGCATTTTATGTATGCCGCCAACACGGAACGGAAGCACCCTTCAGCGGAAAATACAATAATAATAAAAAAGAAGGTATCTATAACTGTATCTGCTGTGGATCTCCGCTTTTTCGATCCGATACAAAATTTGACTCAGGCACAGGTTGGCCAAGTTACTATGAGAGTATTGAGAATGCGATCAAAGAGGTAAAAGACAACAGTCACGGTATGCAGCGTATAGAGGTCCGATGTGCCAAGTGTGATGCCCATCTCGGGCATCTTTTTCCTGATGGACCAGAGCCAACAGGATTACGATACTGTATTAATTCGGTATCTTTAGATTTCAAGGAGAACAAATAATGATAAAAAAGATATTTTTAGCACTGCTTTTAGTTGCAAACATCAGCCTTATGGCTCAAGAGAATCCTCATGTTGTTTTGGAGACAAATCAAGGAAAAATCGAATTGGAACTTTTTCCAAAAGTAGCACCACTTGCAGTTGAAAATTTTACAACACATGTCAAAGAGGGATACTATAATGGTGTTGCATTTCACCGTATTATTCACAACTTTATGATTCAAGGTGGCGATCCTACCGAAACAGGTCGTGGAGGAGAGAGTATCTGGCATAAAGATTTCAAAGATGAGTTTGGCGCAAATATGGTCTTTGACAAAGCCGGTATTTTGGCAATGGCAAACAGAGGTCCAAATACAAACGGAAGCCAGTTCTTTATTACTACTGCACCGGCACCATGGCTTAACGGAGGCTATACAATTTTTGGAAAAGTTGTCGGCAAAGATTCTATGAAAACAGTTATGAAACTAAATGATGTTGCAACAACAGGACGTTCCGGCGGAGACAGACCTTTGGAACGTCAAGTGATCACAAAAGCATATATCAAGTAAAAAAAGACTACAATTTCTTAAAATAATATATGCGGAGCAAGCATGGAAATAGAAACAATAAGTAAACTTGAGAAAGCGGCACTCAAAAAGAGTGGAACTGATTTTGTACGTTTAGGGCTTGCGCTATTTTTTATGATTGGTGTATTAACCTATACATTTTTAAGTAACGGTGGTATATCCAACAATATGTTTCTTGCCGTTGCTGCACTTATCGGTGCATATATGGCAATGAATATAGGGGCAAATGATGTTGCCAACAATGTCGGTCCTGCCGTGGGCAGTCGAGCCATGACATTGACAATGGCCATCGTTGTTGCTGCCGTTTTTGAAGCAGCAGGTGCACTCATTGCCGGCGGAGAAGTTGTAAAAACAATTAAAAAAGGTATTATTGACATCTCTGCATTTGGCGGGAATCCGGATCCTTTTATCTGGGCAATGATGGCAGCACTTTTAGCAGCTGCACTCTGGCTAAACTTTGCAACGGCTATGAAAGCACCGGTATCTACAACGCACTCTATTGTCGGTGGTGTTATGGGTGCAGGTATTGCAGCTGCCGGTTTTAGTATTGTCTCATGGAGCACAATGGCAAAAATTGCCGCATCATGGATCATCTCTCCGCTTCTTGGAGGATTGATTGCAGCGCTTTTTCTCTTTGCCATCAAAAAAACCATTATTTTTCAAGAAGATAAAATCAAAGCTGCAAAAAAATATGTTCCTCTTTTTGTAGCAATAATGTCATGGGCTTTTGTAACCTATCTTGTATTAAAAGGTCTTAAAAAAGTATGGCCGCACCTTCTTGAAGTTCTCAATACCCTGCCACTTATTTCACTTGAAATTACAAAAAAACCTGCTTTCTCTACAGCTCTGATTATGGGTGCCATTATTGGTATGGTTGTCTATTTTCTACTTAAAAAAGAGCTTGCACGAAAAGAGAGTATAAAAAATTCAAGAACAAGTGTTAATGAACTCTTTACTATTCCTCTTGTCTTTGCAGCAGCACTCTTGAGCTTTGCGCATGGAGCAAATGATGTTGCCAATGCCATCGGACCACTTGCAGCTATTAATGATGCTGTTATTCACGGAGGAATCACATCAAAAGCCTCTATTCCACTCTGGGTTATGGGTGTAGGTGCTTTTGGTATTGCTATAGGATTGGCTCTGTATGGACCAAAACTTATAAAGACTGTCGGTTCTGAAATTACAGAACTCGATCAGATCCGTGCTTTTTCTATTGCAATGGCTGCCTCTATCACAGTTATTATTGCTTCTCAGCTTGGATTGCCTGTCAGCTCTACACATATTGCCATCGGTGGTGTCTTTGGTGTCGGTTTTTTACGTGAATACCTCCATCTTACCGATACAACAACCACAATAGAAGAGGATAAAGAGCTTATTGAAGATGAGAAAAATCAACTGAGCAAATTTAAAGATGAACTAAAGAAGCTTACATCCCAAAAAGAGAAAGAGTTACAAGAGTATAAACGTATTGTCGAACTCTACAAGCTGATTGAAAAAGAGGAGACTCTCATCAAATCTGCAAAAAAACATATAAAACGTGTCAAAAAGATCAAATATGTAAAACGGGATGCTATCAAAAAAATAGTTGCAGCATGGCTGATTACTGTTCCGGCTGCCGCTGTTTTGGCTGCCCTGCTCTTTTTTACGATCAAAGGCATTATGCTTTAGATCGTCTGCAGTGCTTTTGCTACCTGTAATGCCTGATGATGCTCATAAACATCATGTACCCGCAAGATAGAAGCCCCATTTCTTGCGGCTTCCAAATGTAATGCCAGAGTTCCTGCCAATCTATCTTCCACACGAGAAGGAGTGATCTTATCGATCATTGATTTACGGGATGCACCAACCAAAAGAGGCTTGTTCAGTCTCAAAAAACACTCTAAATGTTTTAAAAGCATTAGATTGTGTTCTACACTTTTCCCAAAGCCGATACCGACATCAAAAATAATATCCTTCAGACCAAAACGCTCTGCTTTTTCAAGCCGATCCTCAAAAAAGCTATAGAGTTCAGAAAGGATATTTTCATAACTTGGATTTTGCTGCATTGTCTGTGGAGTTCCCTGCATATGCATAACAACAACTTTTGCATCATAGGCAGCTGCAACTTCACATACTGCATCATCTGCCAAACCTGTAATATCATTAATAATATGGAACCCTGCCTCCATGGCAGCCCGAATAACCTTTGGCTCATAACTGTCTATACTCAAAGTCACCCGCTCAGCAAGAGACTCCTCTTTAATAAGATTCAAAATCGGAACAATACGATCCAACTCCTCCTCTACTGAAACCAAAGGAGCATTGGGACGGGAGGAAACAGCACCAATATCGATAATAGTGGCACCATCTTGTATCATCTTCTGCATTTGCAACAAAGCATCTTTACTTTGAAACCTGCTGCCTTGAAAAAAACTGTCATCATTTGCATTGATAATACCCATAATCTCTACACGAGAAGGCTTTGTAACAGAAAGAATCTTTTGTAGCTCTTTTGCCAACTCTTTGAGTCCAAACGGTTGTGCCAACTCTTTTTTTGCCAAGATCTCCAAAGATTTTGTTGAAGCTATAAGCAGACAGTTTACCTTTGGATCTTTTGCAATAACCGTACCTCTTGGCACGGCAAGATCTGCCCCTATGGAGAGGGCATCCTGCTTTAAGATATTTGCAGCTCCGACATGTAAATCTTTTATCTCTATGAGATGTATTTTTGCTTTGGATGCAAGAATATTTATACCACCACCGTCAACACCGAGTTCTTTAAGGTACTTTTTAATATTGATCTCATTTGAGAGTTTTTCAACAAGCATTAGCGTTCTCCTGCAAAACTCATCAACAGCATTGCAAAAACACTCTGTGCTCTTGCATTGAGATCGATCAATCTGTATGCCATATCAAAGTTATCAAGTTGTCGTTGGGAGAGTATCAGTTTATCTACCACAGTAGCACGATAGAAGAGTCCCTCCAAAAGATCTTTTGCCTCATTTTTTGAAACTCTGGAGTGCTCTTTTAAAAAATGAAACACCTCTTGATAATCAAGATTTGCAAGATTGATATCAAGTACTTTTTGTTGATGATCCTGCGTATGTTTCAAAATTGGCAATCGGGAACGTACTGTCGGCAAAAGATTTGATTTTGTAGGAGAGATAATAATAAACTCTATATTTCTAGGGGGCTCTTCAAGAAGTTTTAAAAGGGCATTTTGGGCAACGATAGTAAAATCAACAGCAGCAAGTAAAATATACTTGACCTCTGCTTCACTGATATAAGCCTCCTGCATCACCAATTTTGCATGCTCTATTTTAAAATTCTCTTCAAAAAAAGCAACAACTCTTTTTGGTTTGAGCTCCTCTTGCAGACGCTCAATTTCAGCTTCGAGATCAGAAGCAATAAGAATATGCCCTTTTGGCAGTTTAGGAGTTTGCATCTACCTCTCCAAAGATCGCAGCACTCAAAGATGCATCAAAGAGACGATAGAGCTGGAGAAGCTTGATATCCAAAACAGGATCATAGGATTTCAAACGAAATGCATTATTAAAATCTTCGTCAAAAATCCAAAAATAGCTCTCATCTTTTCTTTTTGCTATATCACTTCGTTTATCATCACCTTTACCGATATACCAGTAAAAATAGTCATTTTTATAAGAGAGAGCTATCATATCATCAACCATATCAATCATCTCTCCGCCACTGAGTGTATTGTAGTGAGGGTAGATGCTCTCTATACTTAAAATAGGAATAAGCGGTCGCTCCAAAGAGAGATTGTTTATAGAGTCAATAATATAGTGTTCTAACCACTTTCTCTTCTCGTCAGTTATTAAAACAACTGTTTTACCGTTAAGAATCTGTCTTAGAGCAAAAGCTGTCGTTTTCGACCACTCAAAACGATACTCTTCAAGCCAAGAGAGGCTTCCACCCTCGGCACGAATTGCATCAAGACTCCATTGGGCAAAATCAGGAAGCATCACGCTACTTGTCTAACTCGTATGCATTATGAAGAGAACGCACAGCAAGCTCTGCATACTTCTCGTCAATTACCATAGATACTTTAATCTCAGAAGTGGAGATCATATTAATGTTAATATTCTCTTTTGCCATTGTAGAAAATGCCTTGGCAGCAACACCTGCATGAGACTTCATACCGACACCGACAACAGAGACCTTACAAATATCCTCATTGTATGAATCAGACTGTATCTCATCACTCTGCACAAAAACATCAACAACTTTTTTTGCATCATGCAGATCCCCTACAGGAACAGTAAAGTCAATATTTGTCGTATCGTCAACTGCTTTGTTTTGAATGATCATATCTACATTTACCTCAGCATCAGCCAAAGCATTAAAGATATCACTTGCAATGCCAGGTCTGTCTTTTACCCCTGCCAAAGAGATACGTGCCTGATTACGATCAAGTGCAATGCCGCTTACTAATGGTTTTTCCATAATATTTTCTTCCTTTGTAATTAATGTTCCCTCTTCATCACTGAAGCTGCTTCTTGTTACGAGATTTACATTGAGTTTTTTTGCAAGCTCTACTGAGCGGTTTTGCAGTACTTTTGCACCAAGACTTGCAAGTTCGAGCATCTCATCATAAGAGATCTTCTCTAACTTCTTCGCCTTTGGCTCAATTCTGGGATCGGTTGTAAAGATACCTGTTACATCGGTATAGATCTCACACAGATCAGCTTTGAGTGCACCTGCAATGGCAACAGCAGACAAATCACTTCCACCACGTCCGAGCGTTGTTACATCACCATCACTGTTTACACCCTGAAAACCGGCAACAACAATGATTTTACCCTCCTTGAGAGCCTCTTGCATTGTTTGTGGATTTATCTCTTCAATACGTGCTTTTGTATGGTGTTTGTCTGTTACTATTCCGGCTTTTCTTCCCGTCATAGCTTCAGCTTTAAATCCCATCTCCTGCAAAGCAATAGATAAAAGAGACGCCGTAACTCTCTCACCCGAACTCAGTAACATATCCATCTCTGCACGTGCAGGATTTTTGGAGAAGTGCTCTGCATACCCGACAAGTTTGTTTGTCTCGCCACTCATAGCTGAAACGACGACAACAACATCATTGCCGGCCTCTTTTGTTTTAGCAACCCGATTTGCAACATTTTGAATACGCTCCAAATCACCGACGCTTGTTCCGCCAAATTTTTGAACAATTAACATCTACAGTAATCCCTCTTTTTTAAAATAATTTATCACAGTCTCATAAACAGGTTTTTTAAAATGTGCAGTATAATCCAAAACATCATCTACATCAACAAATTTATAGTTGATAAACTCCGGATGTTTTGTAGCTAGGTCTATTTGTGCATTTTTATCTAATTTCATAAGGAAATATCGCTGTCTCTGCCCTTTATAAGGCTTCATCTTCTTTGCAATTTTATCAGGAAAATCGTAACTGATCCACTCAGGGTACTCAGCAACAATCTCTGCCGCATCTGTTCCGATCTCCTCTTTCATCTCACGAAAAAGAGCCTCTTTAACCTCTTCGCCCTCATCAATGCCACCCTGAGGAAACTGCCAGATGTCAGTCAAGTCATTTCGTTGTGCAATAAAAATTTCCTTTTTTTGCGGATAATTTTCAGAGACAAGTATCATTGCAACATTGGGACGGTACTTTTCATTTTTACTCATACTAACACCTATTTTAAATTGATGCGATTATACAAAAGATGCTATTAAAGTAAGTTTATCTTGCTATACTTTTACCATGTTATTGTATATCCATATTCCATTTTGTGACTCCAAATGCTTTTACTGTGCCTTTAACTCCTATGTTGACAAATTTCATCTCCAAGAGAAGTATATGCAAGCACTTCAAAAACAGATCATTTTTGAGCTTGAAAGATTTCAGGCACAAGAAGAGAGTATAGAGACCCTTTTTATCGGTGGAGGTACACCATCAACTATTGATCCAAAACTCTACAAACCAATTTTTAACCTTCTCAAACCCTATCTTAAAAAAGATGCTGAAATTACAACAGAAGCCAACCCAAACAGCGCCACAAAAGAGTGGTTGCAAGGTATGTTTACTCTTGGTGTCAACCGTATCAGTTTTGGCGTACAGAGTTTTAATGAAAAAAAACTCAAACTCCTCAATCGTGCCCATACTCCGCAAATGGCAAAGGATGCAGTAAAAAATGCAGCAGATATCGGCTTTAAAAATCTTTCACTCGATCTTATCTATGCCACAACCGGTGATACAAAAACGTTCTTACAAAGAGATATAGAGATTGCCTTCTCACTTCCTATTAATCATCTCAGTGCCTATGCATTGACCATTGAAGAGGGAACCGTTTTTGAAAAAAAGCCACAGATGGCACAAGAGCAGCTTGCAATAACACAATGGCTTTTTGATACGATAGAAGAGCATGGTTTCCAACAGTATGAGATCAGTAATTTCGGCAGCTATCACTCAAAACACAATCTTGGCTACTGGAGATATGAAGATTATATCGGTGCCGGTGCCGGTGCTGTCGGAAAACTCGATGACAAACGCTTCTATCCGACTTCTGATATTGAATCCTATATCCAAAACCCTTTACAGATACAGAGTGAAACATTATCAGCCGAAGAGAGAGTGTTTGAAAAGATATTTTTAGGCTTGCGTTCTCTTGTCGGTATAGAAAAAAAGCTGCTCAATGCAACGCAACAGATCCGGGCAGCTACACTTACAAAAGAGAATAAACTGCTCTATAAGGATGGAGTTTTTTACAATCCAGACTATCTTTTGGCAGATGAACTTGCACTCTTTTTGACTTCTTGAAGATTATTTAATCATTCTTTAGGTAAAATTCACAATTAAAATAAATAATGAAGGCTGACTATGTTTGGTATGGGGTTTACCGAGATACTTCTTATCGCTGTTATTGCGATTCTTTTTTTAGGTCCAGACAAACTGCCATCTGCTATGGTAGATATTGCAAAATTTTTTAGAAGTGTAAAAAATACTATCGGCTCTGTAAAAGACTCTCTTGAGCAGGAGATGCAGGTTGCTGATCTCAAAAAAGAGGCACTTGCCTATAAACAAGAGCTGTTAAAAGCAAGTGAAAGCGTACATAAGGTAACAAATGTAAAAGAGTCTCTTACTGCTGAAATTGAAAATATACTCAAAGATGAACCGCAAACAGAAACAACGCAAGAGAGTACACTCAAAGAAGAAAAACCAACAGTAAAAAAAGCTTCTGCAAAATCAGAAGAAGTGACTTTTAAGAAAAAGAAGAGAAAGAAGACAGAAAATTTAGAAACAAAAGAAGAGAATAAAGATGTTTGATGAATTACGACCACACCTTGTAGAACTGAGAAAAAGACTTGCTATTTCAGCAGGAAGTCTTGTTGTTATGTTTTTTGTTATGTTTTACTTCCATGAGCCACTCCTAAACTGGATGGTACAACCACTCAATGATGCACTTATTGCAGTAGGAAAAGTCTCTATTCATGCAGCGAACGGAATGATTACCACTTCACAGGTCGGCGGTGCTTTTTTTGTAGCTCTTAAAGTTGCTTTTTTTGCTGCCATTGTCGGAGCACTCCCTATCATCCTCTCTCAAATATGGCTCTTTATAGCACCGGGGCTCTATGCTCATGAGAAGAAGATGCTGATTCCTTTCATAGTCGGAGGAACAATTATGTTCCTTGTCGGTGTAATGTTTGCATACTATATCGTTACCCCTTTTGGTTTTGATTTTTTAATCACCTTTGGTTCATTCAAATTTACGCCTTTGATCAATATTGAAGATTATGTCGGTTTCTTTACAAAAATCATGTTTGGTTTCGGACTCGCTTTTGAACTGCCTATATTTGCATACTTCTTGGCACTTCTTGGACTTGTTGATGACAAACAGATGACCTCTTTTTTCAAATATGCAATTGTTATTATCTTCATTATTGCCGCGCTGCTTACACCACCGGATGTTTTAACACAACTGCTTATGGCAGGACCGCTGATTATTCTCTATGGTGTATCTATTCTTATAGTCAAAATGGTTAATCCTGCACAAGATGAGGATGAAGATGATG
>Ga0256843_1002441_pt1 | contig 13555 bp, 11 predicted proteins | sample AlvinellametaG_FD_191572 | JGI IMG/M metagenome (GOLD analysis project Ga0256843, IMG submission 191572) | Pompeii worm associated microbial communities from hydrothermal vent at the East Pacific Rise, Pacific Ocean - Alvinella | ecosystem: Host-associated > Annelida > Integument > Unclassified ... | reverse complement strand
CAGGGTGCGTGAGATCACTACGGCACTGGGTGATCCTCAGTTTGATGCGTTCGAGCGAACGTTCATCCCGCTGCATATTGCGACCATGACGCAGTATGATGCTTCGTTCCCGTATCCGGTACTTTTTCCCAAGGAAGCACCGAAAAATACACTCGCAGAGGTGATTGCCGCTGCCGGACTCAGACAGCTGCACACAGCAGAGACGGAGAAGTATGCGCATGTGACCTTCTTCTTTAACGGTGGTGTGGAAGAGCCGATGGTCGGAGAGAGCCGTGTGCTCATCCCTAGTCCTGATGTGAAGACTTACGATATGAAGCCTGAAATGAGTGCGCCCGAAGTGGGTGATGCGGTACGTACGGCGATGGATGAAGCGTACGATTTCATTGTGGTCAACTTTGCCAATGGCGATATGGTCGGACATACGGGAAATTATGAAGCGGCAAAAAAAGCAGTCGAAGCGGTCGATGCGGAGCTTGGGAAGATTGTCGCCAAAGCCAAAGAGGATGGCTATGCGATCGTGCTGACTTCTGATCACGGTAACTGTGAAGAGATGTGTGACGGGCAGGGGCATGTGCTGACCAACCATACGGTGGGTGATGTCTGGTGTTATATCCTTGCCGATGGTGTAAAGAAGGTAAAAGAGGGGGGCGGATTGAACAATGTCGCACCGACGGTACTGAAGCTGATGGGGCTTGAAATCCCTGAAGAGATGGATGAAGCATTAATTTAATGAATAATTAATGATGAATAGTGAATAATGATAGGTGTTATTTACTATGGAGCAGGGCTTTTTGAGCCAAAGGCGAAGCTTTAGTGAGAGGATGCTGCGTAGCGAAATCCCGCAACGTAGTGAGGACAACTCTTGCGGAGCTTTGCTTTGCAAGAAGGAGACCATATAATGGAACAAAAGATCAAGGAGTCGGTGGGTACCCTGCTGGCACACATTATTAAAGTCGATAATCGGGATATAGAGAAGGAAGCGCCGCTTTTTTGTGAGATCATGGGGCAGAACTTTGACTGTTCCGATGAAGAGGCGGAAGCATTTCTTCGGGAGATCGTAGAAAAAGATTATGATCTGGATGAACATATTGAGATCATCAATCAGGCGCTGTGTGATGACAGGATCTCGAAGTACCATCTGCTTGAACAGCTTAATCATATTATTTACTCGGATAAGATCAGTGAAGAGGATTACAAGATCTTTGAAGATATCAAAGAACGGTTGTTTCAGTGTTGATAACGTGAAGGAAACGATTGTCTAAAAGTCATGTGTAGATACAAACACTCTGGCAGTCGCGAACGGCAAAGCCGCCCTACGGGTTGAACGCTCCTTTGTCGCATTTGTATCTACACATGACTCAACAATAGTAATATAAGTTAAAATCAATAAAGAAAGGCTATAAATGAAATTTACAGGTAATAACGTATTGGTAACAGGTGCAAGCCGCGGTATCGGGGCGCAGATCGCAAAGACATTGGCAGGCATGGGATTGAAGGTATGGGTGAACTACCGAAGTGGTGAAGCGGAAGCTGCGGCAGTGAAAGCTGATATTGAGGCGGCAGGCGGAAAAGCGGAGACGATCGGGTTCGATGTGAGTGATGAAGCGGCGTTCGTTGCTGCGATCAAGCAGATCGTTGAGGTTGACGGTGAGCTAAGTTATCTTGTGAACAATGCGGGGATCACCAAAGACGGACTGGCTATGCGTATGAAGACAGAGCAGTTCATGGCAGTGATCGAAGCGAACCTCAAATCGACCTTCATCGGATGTCGTGAAGCCTTGAAGGTGATGGGGAAGAAGCGTTTTGGTGCGGTCGTGAACATCGCTTCTATCGTTGGTGAGACAGGGAATGCGGGTCAAACGAACTATGCCGCATCCAAAGGCGGGACCATTGCAATGACAAAGAGCTTCGCACAAGAGGCTGCGCCTAGAAGCATCCGCTACAATACCGTTACCCCGGGTTTCATCGCAACAGAGATGACTGACGTACTTAAAGATGAGGTCAAAGATGCCTTTACGGCGAAGATCCCGATGGGGCGTTTCGGAGACCCTAAAGAGGTTGCCGAAGCCACAGCATTCCTTCTCTCCGACCATGCCTCTTATATTACCGGTGAGACGCTGAAAGTCAATGGCGGGATGTATATGTAATGCTTCAAGCATTACATATACAAATGAATAACGGAGTGATGAATAATGAATAATGAAGGTATGCATTGCAACGCAATGCCTGTTTTTAATAAAGGCATTCACAGTGTGAATGCGAACGATCACTATTCACTATTCACTATTCACTATTCACGACAAGGAGCTCTCCTTGTCTACTAAGATCCTTCTTCTTGAAGATGACAAGCTCTTCAATGAAACGCTCGAAGACTTTCTTGAAGAAGAGGGCTTCTCCATCGATACGGCGCTTGATCCCTATACCGCACTGGAGTTGACCTATAAACGTAAATATGATCTTTATCTGTTTGATGTCAACCTGCCGTATGAGAACGGGTTCGATCTGTTGAGAAAACTGCGTCAGAGTGACGATATGACCCCCACGATCTTTTTAACATCGCGTGAAGACAGAGCCTCTTTGGCAGAAGGATTCGGAAGCGGTGCGGACGACTATATGAAAAAGCCGATCGACCTGGATGAACTTCTGTTGCGAATACAGGCGATTTTACGCCGTCAGGTACGGCAGGAGCGTATGCAGTTTGGAGCGTATACGCTTGATATGGTCTCCAAGACACTCTACTGTAACAATGAGGCGCTGGAGGTAACCAAAAAAGCCATCGAGCTGTTGGTATTGTTGGTTGAAGCCGGTGGAGAAGTCGTGAGCAGCGATACGATCAAAAACCGTTTGTGGGCAGCCGGTCAAAGTGCCAGTGACGGTGCATTGCGGGTCTACATTACCCAGCTGAAAAAGTATTTTCCCGATGCCATTGTCAATGTACGCGGTATAGGCTACCGATGGCAGTTTGAGGGTTAGATGAAAAAGCAGATCTGGCTTGCGACACTGGGGTATCTGGTCAGCGTATGGATTCTGCTCAGTTTCCTCTACTGGTTTTTGAAAAATGAGGGTTTTGATGAGGTCAACTTTATCATTGGCAGTGTGTTTGTACTGCTTCTGAGCATCGGGTGGGGGTATATTATCGCTTCACACCTGATACTGCCTCGCAAACAGACCCGAGAACACCTGCTCCATCTTACCAAAGATATTATCCATGAACTCAATCTGCCGCTTGCTACCATTCAGGCAAATACCGATATGCTCTCCCGCCGTATGAAGGATGAACGCGCGCAAAAGCGTTTGAAGCGGATTGAACACGCGGCACTGAGACTGAAGCGTCTTTATGATGAACTGAGCTATACGATCAGGAAAGAGGTACATCAGATAGAGCGTGAAGTAGTGGACTTAGCCGTACTGGTAGAGGATCGTATCGAAGTGTTCAGAGAACAGCAGCGCAACCCGATTGTGACGGAACTTGAACCGTGTCAGGTATTGACGGACAGGATCGGGTTTGAACAGGTATTTGACAACCTGCTGAACAATGCTATGAAGTACTCTCCCAAAGAGAAACCCGTCAAGATTGTGTTAAGAGAACACACATTGAAGGTGATCGATGAAGGGGTCGGTATGGATGAAGCGCAGATCATACGGGTCTATGAACGATACTATCAGGGGAACCGTCAAAAAGAGGGTGAAGGGATCGGACTGGCTTTGGTAAAGACATTCTGTGATGAAGAGGGTATCGCCATACAGATAGAGTCGGAAAAAGGCAAGGGAACAGAGGTTATACTCTTTTTAGAGAAAATACTTTTGCATGATACTTGACAGATGAGAAAAGAGGAATTAATGATACGTATTATTTTGAACGGTAAGAAAGCGGATGATGAAGATGTGCGGTATGCAGTTTCGGTATTGCGTGAAGAGGGGCATACGGTAGAGGTCAGGGTGACATGGGAGAAGGGTGATGCACAGCGTATGGCATATGAGGCGGGGAGAGAGGGAGTGTCTCGTCTGGTGGCTGCCGGTGGTGACGGTTCGATCAATGAGGTGGTCAACGGGTTGATGCAGCTTCCGAAAGAGAAACGTCCGGCACTGGCAATTTTGCCTTTAGGAACGGCAAACGATTTTGCCACCGCCTGTGACATTCCTTTCTTGCCGCTGGAGGCATTGCGTTTGGCATTGGAGGGGAATATTCATCCGGTGGATGTGGTGCAAGCCAATGAGCGTTACTTTATCAATGTCGCATCCAGCGGGTTTGGGGCGCAGATCGTTGCAGATACGCCGACATCGCTCAAAAACTTTCTGGGAGGCGGTGCCTATACGCTCTCTGCCGTAGTGAAAGCACTGAACTATAGCGGACATACCGGCAAACTTGTTGCAGACGACCTTGAACTTGAAGGGAAAAGCATTGCGGGGGTGGTCTGTAACGGCAGGCAGGCAGGTGGGGGTCAGATGCTTGCTCCTTCGGCATATATTAATGACGGATTGCTTGATATTGTCGTGATCATGGAGTTCCCTATCGCTGATCTGGGACAGGTGGTTGCGGAGATCCTTGACTATGAACACTCCGGTGTTTATGTCAAACGTTTTCGTAAAAAGTGGGTCGACTCTATCCCCTCTCAAAAGCGTTCGGTTAATCTGGACGGTGAGCCCTATGAAGCGGATAAGATCCATTTTGAAGTAGTCTCCGGAGAGATCGGACTGATCCTGCCTAAAGAGTGTCCAACCTTGATATAATCTAATTTCCAATATAATCGCAGAATTACAAATTTGATTGAAAGAAGAACGATGCCTGTAGAACAGATCAAGGATATTGTCGATTACGGAGTGATAGGACTGCTTCTCTTCCTGAGTTTCATTACATTTGCGTTTGCAATAGAGCGGCTGCTTTTCTACCGCAGTGTCAAACTGGAGCGCTATACCCATATCAAAGCGCTGGAGCTTGATTTGGGAAAACATCTGGGCACACTCGCTTCCATCGGTACCAATGCACCCTATATCGGACTGCTTGGAACCGTACTGGCGATTATTCTGACCTTCTATATTATCGGGGATCAGCAAGATACGATCAACCCCGGTGAGATTATGAAGCATTTGGCCTTGGCCCTTAAAGCAACGGCTGCCGGTCTTGTGGTTGCGATTCCGGCTACGGTCTTCTACAATGCACTGTTGACAAAGGTTGACAGGCTTATTTCAGAGTGGGAGATCCTCAAAGATCAGGGGAAACTGCAAGGATGAGACGGGAACGTTTCGACAAGATGAACGTTGTGCCGTTCATCGATATCGTACTGGTACTTCTGGTAATCGTACTGGCAACGGCGAGTTTCGTACAGAACAAAAGCATCAAGATCGATCTTCCGGCAGCAAGTTCCAAGAAGTCTGAAGAGAAGAAGAGTATTGTGATTGCCATTGACAAGGATGGCAGCTACTTTTACAATACCGAAGCTCTTTCGCTTGAGAGGCTGATCGAAAAGATCAATACGCTAGACCCCAAAAAAGACCTGATCTCCCTGCATACGGATAAACAGACACCGTTTGACTACTTTGTCAAGATCATTGACGTCATGAAGTCCAAAGGGTTCGAGAATATCTCCATTGTGACCAAACAGTAGGGGTACCTGTGCAGAAGCATCGCTATAAAGTCTCCTTTTTTCTTACGGCGCTGCTCTATATTATTCCTGTAGGGATCTACCTCTACTTTCTGCAACAACACCTTTTTTCTGCCGACAAACCGCAAGAGACGACCATTGAACTCTCTCTTTCCCAGTTTGTCCCCGAAGCACCTCCCGCCGAGAGCACGGAGCCGGTGCAAGAAGAGCAGCTGGTAGAGGAAGAACCGGAACCCGAATCTGAAGAGAAACCCAAAGAGGAGAAAGAGCCCGAACCCGAAGAGCCGCTGGAGAAGGAGGTGCCTAAGGAGGTTGTGAAACCTGAACCGGTCGTCAAAGAGGTTCCCGTACCCGAACCGGTAGAAAAAAAAGAGGTAGTGCCAAAACCTAAACCGGTAAAGAAAAAGGCGGTAAAAAAACGAAAACATGCCAAGAAGCATCCCCGACCTAAGAGAAAGATCAGAGGGGGAGGTTCTCCCAAGCGCAGTGCTGCTGCCAAGAACCGTTTTCTCTCACAGATACGCAGTCGGATCAATCATGCGAAATCCTATCCTCGTGTAGCAAAAAAGCGAAGAATGCAGGGAGTTGTCAAGGTACGTTTCACCATTTTGGCAAACGGACATGTAGGGAATATCTCTCTTTCCGGCCCGAAGATATTCTATCGTTCGGCACGTAAAGCAGTGAAAAGTGCTTTTCCTGTCAGTGTCAAAAATATACCGCTTTCACTTCCAACGGTGGTTAATTTATCACTGCGTTATCAGTTAAGATAAACTTTTTCATTACATTTAACAGAAAATTAACAGTAGCTTGTCATACTTGACACCTGTATAATCAAATGTAAAGGGAAGATCAATGAAAAAGCAGATAATCGCACTCTCACTGGTATGTGCGGGTACACTATTGGCAGAAGAGGTAAATATGCAGGCGATCGATGTCAATGAGACGATCGATACGGAAGTGATCAAAGATATTCACGGCGAGGATGTAAAGTCCGCAGACCTTGCAGAGGCACTCTTTAAACAGTCTCCGAGTATTACGCTGGTTCGCCGTTCGGGGATCGCGAACGATATCATCTTAAGAGGGATGAAAAAAGACAATATCAATATTACGATCGACGGTACAAAGTTGTGCGGAGCCTGTCCGAATCGTATGGATCCGCCTGTATCGCATGTATTGACCAATAATATTGACCATATCGAGATTACGGAAGGTCCTTACAATGTAGAGGAGTTCGGGGTGCTTAGTGCCGATGTTGAGGTCAATACGATCCAGCCGACGGAGGAGTGGCATGGTGATGTGAATCTGGGGTTTGGAAGCTGGGGTTACCAGAAGGGAGCGGTTTCGATCAGTGGCGGAACGGAGACGATCAAGGTTCTCCTAAGTGCTTCTGCCGAAACGAGTGAACAGTATGAAGATGGGGATGGAAACACCTTCTACGAGCAGGTTCAAAGAGAGATCGATGCGGGGAAAGTGCCGGATAAAGTGCAGTATCAGGACAAATATAAAGATATGGATGCGTATGATAAAAAGACGCTCATGGCAAAACTTTTCTGGAATATTACCGACAATCAGGAGCTGAGACTCAGCTATACGGCAAACCGAAGTGATGATGTTCTCTATCCAAGCTCCAAGATGGATGCCCTCTATGATGACTCCGATATCTACAATGCAGAGTATATTGCCAAGGATCTGGGAACATACTCCAAAGAGCTCTACATTCAGCTGTATCGTACGGAAGTTGATCACCCGATGTCGACGATGTACCGTAAAATGGGTACGCCGACAGAGATGACCCATGCCCTTACGACACAGGTGGACGGTGTCAAGATCAAGAATACGTTCGATATGGACAATCATACCATCACGGCGGGGATCGACTACTCGCTGCGAAACTGGGACGGAGCATACTATAAGAACGGTATACCGCTGCCACCGCAGTTCTTCCACAGTATCTGGGATGTCGATACGGAGAATATAGGCTTCTTCGTCAAAGACAAGATTCATCTGGACAGACTGGTACTGGATATGGGGCTGCGCTATGATGATACGACGATCGATTCTGCCAACCCGGCACAGCAGGATAATGACTACGGCGAAGTTGATGGATATATCAACGGTACCTATCAGGTAGACAACTCTTTGGAGATCTTCGCAGGTTTTGGAAAATCTTCCAGAGTACCGGATGCCAAAGAGCTCTACTGGATCAGCTCTCCAATGAAGATGCCTGACGGAAGTATGAAGGCGATGCCTATTGGGACACCGAATCTGGATAATACGGTTAACTATGAGTTTGACCTTGCCGTGGAGAAGCAGTTTGAGAGCGGCTCTATTAAGTTTAAAGCATTCTACTCCATGCTGGATAACTTCATTGCATACAATGCCAGTAAAAAGATGAACCGTTATGAAAATGTCGATGCAACAGTGTATGGGTTTGCCGTAACGGGAACCTATGTTGCTACGGAATCGCTCTATTTTGATTATGGTCTTGCCTACCAAAGAGGAGAGAAAGATGATCCGCTAGAAGGACAGACAGGAACAAATCTGGCTGAGATCCCACCGTTGAAGTTTAATGCTGCAGTCAATTATGACTGGGACGAAACATTTAATCTTAGAGCGGAGTTCATTGCTTCTGACAGATGGTCCGATTATGATGAAGAGAATGGGGAACAGGAACTGGCCGGATACGGTGTGCTTAATTTGAAAGCGACCAAGATCTTTGCAGAGAGCTTTGAACTCACAGTGGGTGTAGACAATCTTCTGGATAAAACCTATGCGGTATCCAATACCTATAAAGATTTGATCCTGCTTCCGACACTCAATCCTTCTGACAATATTATGTTGATGAACGAGCCCGGACGCTATATCTATACCAACCTTCGCTACAAGTTTTAACTGACAGCATGATCTCTTCTCTCTTGCCCAAACAGGGTGAGGGAGGAGACAACGCCTCTTCAGAACGCCTTTTTTTACCCGATTTTAAACAAATATCATAAAAAGACCCAATTGACAATTTTTGACAAAATTTAAAAAAAAAGTGTTAAATTAGTGTTAAATCCTTGATACAAATCAATTATATTTATCATAATTCTAAGATATAATGAATACATGGGCAATAATACTGTCGTGTTATTGACTAAAAACTTCAGGAGGAAAAAATGAGCTACAACTTAAGCAAATTTGCATCGCTCGTCCTCGGTTCGGCACTCAGTGTAACTACACTGTTCGGTTCCGGAGCGTTGGATGACGTGATGAAAGAGAGGGGTTTGACACAGGCAGACCTTTTGGCTGCGGCAAAAACCTATACGCCGAGCGGTGGACGTGACAAATATATCGTATTCAGTTCAGGTGGGCAGTCGGGACAAATTATGGTATATGGTGTACCGTCTATGAGAATTTTGAAATATATCGGGGTATTTACACCTGAGCCTTGGCAGGGGTGGGGATATGATGACGATACCAAAAAAGTCCTTGCTCAGGGGAATATCAGAGGGAAGCAGATCACATGGGGAGATACGCACCACCCGGCTATCTCCGAGACTGACGGTAAGTATGACGGAAAGTGGCTTGTCATTAACGACAAGGCGAACCCGAGACTTGCGGTCATTGACCTTGCTGACTTCGTTACCAAGCAGATCGTAGTCAACCCGGTATTTAAATCCGATCACGGTGGAGCGTTCTTTACACCGAATTCCGAGTATATTCTTGAAGCGTGTCAATACGGTGCGCCGCTTGACAACAACTATCACCCGATCGAAGAGTATAAAGAGACATATCGTGGTGGTGTGACTGTCTGGAAGTTCGACCATGAAAAAGGAAAGATCATTCCTGAAGAGTCATTTACGATCGAAATGCCTCCGTATATGCAGGATCTTTCCGATGCCGGTAAAGCGGCAAGTAACGGTTGGGGATTCACCAACTCGTTCAACTCTGAAATGTATACCGGTGGTATCGAAAAGGGACTTCCGCCGTTTGAAGCGGGAATGAGCCGTAACGATACGGACTTTCTTCATATGTACAACTGGAAAAAACTGGCAGAATTGGCAAAAGATGACAAAAATGTCAAGATTGTCAACGGGCATAGAGTTATTCCAATGGAAGTAGCTATCGCCAATGATGCGCTCTTCCTTATTCCTGAGCCAAAATCGCCGCACGGTGTGGATGTTTCACCTGACGGTAGCAAAATCGTTGTTTGTGGTAAACTTGACACTCATGCGACAGTGTATGATTTTGACAAACTGATGAATGCGATCAAGAACAAAGACTATGCAGGGAAAGATCCGTACGGTATTCCGATTCTTGACTTGAAAAAAACCATGCATTGTCAGGCAGAGCTGGGTCTTGGACCGTTACATAACCAGTACGGCAAGAACTGGAAAGACGGAGAGATCTATACATCACTCTATGTTGACTCTCAGGTTGTCAGATGGAACTACCTTACATGTAAAGTAACTGACAGACAGAATGTTAACTACAACATCGGTCACCTTTGTGGTATGGAAGGTAAGACCAGAGATCCTCAGGGTGAGTACATCATTGCACTGAACAAGCTGGCGATCGACAGATTTAACGAGATCGGGCCTCTGCATCCTCAGAACCACCAGCTCATCGATATTCGCGGTAAGAAGATGCAGCTGCTTTACGATATGCCGGTACCTCTAGGTGAGCCTCACCAGGCAGTAGCGATCAGAGCGGAGAAACTTCATACGCACGTACGTTACAAAATGGGAACCAACGCCTTTACCGGTGAGGTACATGAAGGTAAAACACTGGCTGGTCAAGAGAAGATCGTACGTAAAGGAAACCATGTTTACGTTTACGGTACGGTTGTCAGATCACATATCAATCCTGAACACGTAACCGTGAACAAAGGTGATACGGTAACCTTCTACCTGACAAACCTTGAAAGAGCGGAAGATGAGACACACGGATTTACAGTAGATACCTACAATGTCCATACATCGCTTGAACCTGGTAAAACGGTAGCGGCAACATTTAAAGCGGACCTTGAAGGTGTATTCCCTTACTACTGTACGGAATTCTGTTCGGCACTTCACCTTGAAATGATGGGTTACCTGCTTGTCAAAGATCCGAACAAGAAGTATACGGCGGCTAAAAAGCTGAAAATGGCGGCGATGAGTCCTGAACAGCTCAAAAAAGAGTATGAGCAGACTGTAGCGGTCAACGATGCGACGGATAAAGTTATTCAGAGTGTTGTGAAGTTCCTCAAAGAGAACCACTATGAGAAGTATCCGACAGTCAAAGCATTGGTTGTGGATGCGCTTGACCAGTACGGTAAGATCAAAGAGCAGAAAGAGAAGTCTGATGCGGCAGTGAAAGCCGGAGATCTTGAGAAAGCAATTCTCTTCGAGAATATGATCTGGCAGTATATGGTTAAGACAGCAGACGTTGGTATTAGAGCGAAAGACCTTTTGGTTAAAAAAGTTGCCAAACCGATGAGTGATGCTGCAAAACGTGGAGAAGAAGCCTTTAATGAAGGTGGATGTGGCGGATGTCACGTTATCGGAAAAGTGAGTTCAGGTCCGGACTTGACAGGTGTACTCCAAAGACATGAAAACGGTGAGAAATGGGTTGCAGAATTTATTTTGGATCCTAAGTCCAAATATGAAGACCCATATGTAAAATCGATGATTGACTACTTCAACCTTCGTATGCCTGATCAAGGTATGAGCGAAGAGCAAGTGAAAGATATCGTTGAGTATCTTAAATGGATCGACGAGAACGCAAACCTCTTCTAATCTCTACTTAAATTTGCGGGGAAGGGATCTCCCTCCCTTGCAATACCGCAACTATAATGCAAATTAATTTTTCCATTTTATAAGTTTACTTGATACCCATCAAGTAATTCATGGGGAAAGAGAGTTAAAATAAATACCACATATGGATATTTCAAAGAATTCAACCCGGTTGAGTTTTTTGGGATATCTAGTAAAGAAAGGATACACATGAGTTCATTGGCAAAGTCAAGACTATTTACACTGTTGGCACTGGGCATTCTGCTCTACTGGTTTGTTATTCCGGCAGTATTTACCCATAATGTTGTTGAGTTGGGAAGACAGGGAAAAGGAGACAAGATCTCCGATCTGACGGTTAAGATGTGGGACTATTACCAGAATGGAAGATATGTCTCTCCCAATATTCCCAAAGAGGATGCGAACAATCTTCGTAAAATGATCGAGGATGATATGGAGCTCAATGTAGTGACCGCACCGATCTGGTACGTATCGCTTGAAGCGCCGAATTATCCGAAAGATGCGTTTCCTGAAGGTATTCCGGTATTTTATCACTTCGACGGATTCTCAGGAGACGTCCATGAGATGAATACGATCAATCACTATATCGGAATGGATCCGATGGAGCGCGGGGCACCGTACCTGAGAATGCTGGCACCGTATGCTTTGATCTTTGTGGCATGGCTGATGGTGATGTTTATGATCTACAACAACCGTTTCCTTAACCTGTTGATGCTCATTCCCGTAGCGTTGCCTGTTGTGTTCATCGGATTCTACTCCTACTGGCTCTACTGGTTCGGGCACCATATGCATGATTGGGGAGCGTTCAAGATCAAGCCGTTTACACCGACGGTCTTTGGAGATGGGAAAGTGGCGCAGTTTACCACGCACTCCTATCCGACAATCGGATTCTGGCTTTTGGTCGCCATTAGTGTATTGAGTATTCTGGCATTGGCGGCAAAACGTAAATATCAGAAGAGACAACGGGCATAACTCAGAGTAAGCAGAACGAAAATAATATGTGTAGAGAGGCGTGAAATGAAATCAGATAGAGAGATGGTGATGTTATGTAGGTACTGTATTGTCACCATACTGTGTTTCGTCTCTTTTCTCCCCGCTTCTGCTTCGGTTCTGCAAGATGCGATCGACAAGGCCCAACCCGGATCGCGCCTGGAATTGCCCGAGGGAATCTATCGTGGCAATATTGTAATAGACAAGCCGTTGATTGTTGAAGGAAAATCACAGAAAGCCGTAATCGAAGGAGATGGTAAAGGTACGGTTGTGACTATTACAAGTTCCGGAGTAACCCTGAAGAACCTGACGATTCGTCACAGTGGTGAAGCGCATGAACGTGTAGATGCCGGAGTTGCCTTGAAAAAGGTTGATCAGTGCCGGGTTGAAAAGTGCAAGATTGTTGACTGTCTGTTCGGTATCGATATGAGTGAGGTAACCCGATCGGAGATCGTGGACAACTACATAGAGTCAAAGCCGTTCGACCTTGGGATTCGCGGAGACGGTATACGTTTATGGTACAGCAATGACAACCATCTAAGCGGAAACCATCTGTACAAATCAAGAGATTTTGTGGTGTGGTATTCACACGGGAATCTGATTGAAAAGAATCTGGGTGAATACGGTAGGTATTCACTGCATTTTATGTATACGGGAAAGAATTATGTCAAAGACAATGTCTATAAGCATAATTCGGTAGGCATATTCTTTATGTATTCCCAGGATACGATCGCGACGGGGAACCTGATACAGAACTCTTTGGGGACGACCGGTCTGGGGATCGGCTTGAAGGATGCAAGTAACTTTACGATCAAAGATAATACGATTATCTATTGTGCCAGAGGATTGTTTGTAGACAGATCACCCTATGAGCCCGATACAACGAATATCATAGAGGGAAATCGTATTATCTATAACAGCGAGGGGATTCATTTTCACTCTCTGAGCCTGCATAATGTATTTAAGAACAATATATTCAAGGGCAATATAGAGCATGTGGTGAATGACTCTTACAATACAAAGATCACCGAAAATGAGTTTATCGGGAACTACTGGGATGACTATGAAGGATTTGACAAGAACGGAGACGGTATAGGGGATGGTCCCTATACCTACTACAGCTATGCGGACAAAGTATGGTTGCTCAATCCCAATATCAAATTCTTTTACGGATCTCCGGTGATCTCTATT
>Ga0256843_1002439_pt1 | contig 13567 bp, 15 predicted proteins | sample AlvinellametaG_FD_191572 | JGI IMG/M metagenome (GOLD analysis project Ga0256843, IMG submission 191572) | Pompeii worm associated microbial communities from hydrothermal vent at the East Pacific Rise, Pacific Ocean - Alvinella | ecosystem: Host-associated > Annelida > Integument > Unclassified ... | reverse complement strand
AGGTAGTGAAGTCATTACCAAGATTGAGCTAGATGCTCACTTCAAAATAACTCCTAAATTAAGACGAGAGAACCATATAAAGACCTTGGCAGGTACGTTGGAGATAGAGGGGAATTTCTTGGGTGCAGATAAGATAACAGCCATACTTGATGGTAAACGTGTTTTGGGAACCAATTTAGAATTAGCAGAGGTAGAAGGTACCATTAATGCCTATAGATATCTAGAGAGCTACAACTACCATAAACTAGAGGATCTGTTAAGAGCTCATGGGCTTATGATGAATGGTATTTTAAGCTCGGCTGGAAGATTTAGAACAGTGCAAGTGGTTGTAGGAGAACATGTTCCACCCACACCTATGATGGTACCTCAACTTATGGGAGAGCTTTTTGATTGGTTAGAACAGAGCGATGAACATCCGCTGATTAAGTCGTGTGTTTTTCATTATGAGTTTGAGTTTATTCACCCCTTTGCTGATGGTAATGGACGTATAGGACGGCTTTGGCAATCGGTTATTTTGTACCATTGGAAAAAGGTCTTTAATTCGCTACCTACAGAGAGTATTATACGAGATAATCAAGAAGCTTACTACCAAGCTATTGAAGCGTCAACGGCTATGGGTGAGAGTACGCCATTTATAGCGTTTATGTTGGAGGTGATTTTGCAGACCATTGAAGATGTCCCTAAAAGTGTCACCAAAAATGTCCCTAAAGATAGAGCAAAAGAGATTTTAGAATATATGAGAAGAGATACTACGGTGACCATTAAAGCGTTAGCATTAGCCTTTGATGTCAATGAAAAGACCATTAAAAGAGACATTGAGCGGTTAAAAGAGGAAAAGAAGTTGCAAAGAGTAGGGAGTCCACGAAAAGGGAGCTGGAGGGTTCTTATTTAATCTTCAACATCGTCTCCACAAAATTTTAGTACAATATATTCAAAATAAAATATAAAGTTAAATTCAATGATTAATATAAATTTAAATATGAAACTTCTCAACATTATTCCTTTTGCGCAGTATCTGGGCATTAAACCAAAAAATCAACAAGGATTGGCACTTGACCTGAGACCTGAGGTGCATAATCATATTGGTGGTATGCACGCGGCAGCGCAGTTTACTTTGGCAGAGACGCAGAGTGGGCTCTATCTGCTTTCACTCTTTCCGGATAGTGCTACGGAGATGATGCCCCTGTTGCGTTCATCGAGCCTTAAGTATAAGTCTCCTGCTTCAACTTCTCTTAGTGCTCGTGCATGGGTTAATGAAACAGAGCGTGCTAAATTTGAAGTGCAGTACCGTAAAAAGGGGCGAGGGCTTTTGCGTATTGGGGTTGAGTTGGTTGATGAGGAGGGGACGGTGACAATGGTGAGTGAGTTTTTGTGGTATGTTCAGCGATCCTCTTGTGTGACGTACGCCACACATCAAGAAGACCATGAGATATGAGATACTAAAAATAGGAAGAAAAAATATCTCTCTCATGGGGGAAGTATAGTCTCTATTTGTGTTTTGATTGTGAACTAAAACTCTCACTGGTAGTAATAAAGAATAATTTGAGAGAGGATGATTAGAAGTGGAGCAAAGAGTAAGGTACTCAAAAGAATCAAGGTGGTGGTCTCCTGTGGACGGCAGTGGTAGAGTGAGGCTAGGTTGATATTGGCTATCGCAAGTGGGGTCATCATCTCCATCAATAAGATGCCTTGAACCATAAGTGGTAATGTGGTCAAAGAGAGGATCCCTGCGGTTACAAGTGGGAGAATAATAAACTTTTGAGAGAGGGTTCCTATCATGAGTCGTGGCTGTAAGGTTTTGATTTTTAAGCCATATAAAAAGGTACCAAGTAAAAAGAGTTGAATAACAATGCCCGCATAGGCTCCCATCTTGAGAAACTCTGCCATGGCAGGAGAGAAGGTGATCCCATTGAGATTTAGCACAATGGCAAAGAGAGAGGCCGGAATAATGGGAATTTTAACAATATTAAGAAGAGAGTCTCGCACAGAGAATGAACCCCGTGAATAGATATAAACTCCCAAGATATAGACCACAAAGACATTGGCGATGTTGATTAGGGTGGTATAGATCACGGAGCTTTCACCAAAGAGAGCAATGCCCAAAGGGATACCAATATTCCCCGTGTTGCCAACAACTCCTGCAATGGAGAAGATGGCACGCTCTTTGGGGTCTTTGAAGAGTTGTTTGGCAATTAGAATGGTGGGGAGCATGACTAAGGCAATGATACCAAAATAATAGAGCGGTACCCAGATATGTTCAAGTGAGAGTGTAGCGGTAGAAAACCCCCAGATGGAGACAAAAGGTTGGGTAAAGTAGACAGAGACCAGCGTTAGGGTTCGGCTATGGATCTCCTCGTTGAAGAGCCGTTTTGCAAGGTAGCCAAGAAGAATAAAAAGATAGACAAATAGCAGTGAAGTTAGACCACTCACCTGTTGATCCTTGTGTAAAAATAGGGAGTATTTTATACTAAAGTATCTAAATATGTGCTATTTTTAAGGATACTTTTTAAGTTTAGCGTTTTTTTTAAAAAAATAATGTTATATTATATTTACTTAATTTTGAAAAAAGGAGAAAATGATGACCATAGAAGAGATTGATAGATTAAGTTTGGGCTATATGGTGTGTCACTGTTATGAGGTGACATTAGGGGATATTCTTGAAGCCATTGAGCAGGGAAACAATACCATTGAAGCCTTAATTTATGAGACCCATGCAAGTTATGGTTGTGAGTTGTGTCAATCCCGTGAGATTGATAAATGGGGAGATCGAGCACTGCATCTAGATGAGATTTTGGCGTATGCAGAAGCCAAAGAGAAGCAGATGGCATAGTCTAATATGCCATCATGATCTCCTGTTTGAGTTTCTCTTGATTGAGTTTTTTGATTAACTTCTCCTTGAGTTGTTGATAACGTTCTTGATCAAGATGGAGCTTTTCCAAGAGGGGGGTAAGCTCCTCTTGATACGCCCAAGCGTTTAAAACTTTAAACTCTTTTTTGGTCAATTTAACTTTGAGTATGTTGCGTAACTCCTTGCCCTCTTTGAGGGGTTTAATCAATTTTCGGATATGTTTTTGTACCTCTTCTTGGAGGTAATCTATCTCTTCTTCTATCATATTCTTATCGCTCTCTTTGGTAAAGTTCATGCTCTTTGTCGATCTGCTCTTGCATCTGTGTCTGTAAGTTTTCATACCACTGAGGGTTGGAGCCATCCACAGTAAAAGGCTCCAAATAGGTTAGATGTACGGTGGTAGCATGCGCGGTCTTGTTGTGTTCATTTAGGAGCCGTTTGCTGTTGGTAATGATAACCGGTTGGATACGCAGTTGGAGTTTTTCTGCCATAATGCGGGTACCACTCTTAAATGGGAGCAGTTCTTGTTTGTTGGTGCGTGTACCTTCTGGAAAAATTCCTAAAATACGATGCTCTTCTCCCTCTTGGGTTGCTTTGGCATCTTTGAGTAGCTTAATAAGTCCCGCACGATTTTCTCGATCCACACAGACCATGTTGGGAAGTTTAAGTAGGTATCCAAACCAAGGAGCATCAAAGAGCTCTTTTTTGGCAACCCAGCGGATATTGGAGAGTTCGGCAGCCTCCATGGCAATGATGTCAATAATCCCTTGATGGTTCATGGCAAAAATATCCACACTGTTGTCGCGTGTGCCAGTGGTCTCTATTTTTCCTCCAAGAAGCTTAAGAATAAGTGCGTTGTATTTGTGCAAGATGATATTGGTCTTATGTTTAAAGAGCATCATCAATGGCACCATAATGCCTGCAGCAATCAAAGAGATGGTTGCCGCTCCATAGTAGAATCTAATTTTTGCAAACATCTTCATCCTTAACCCAGCCGATAATGCCTTTGTTGTATTCTATTTTGCTAAACTCTCCTCGTGATCCAAGTTTGGTGGTGGTGAGTTCTCGATCAATGTAGAGACTTACCCTGCTGTTGGAGGTGGGAATAATATAGATGGGTGAACCCGCCTTGATGCAGACCTTTTTGAGCGGAATATAGAAGGTGAGTAAGATAATGGTGGTAATGACCGCAATAATAAGGTAAAAGAAGTCCCGTTTCCATAAGAAAAGCATTAAGAAGAAGATAACCAAGCCAAGCAAGGAGTACTTTTTGAGCTTTTCAAAACTGTCATCTCGTGGATTAAGATCGGTTTGGGCAGCGACTGAACCATCATCAATATTAATGGGAATGGATTTATCCACAAAGGTCTGTTTGATGGTATCGTAATAAGAGAATTTCAGTTCTTTTTGATTGGCAGGAAGAACAATGTAGTATTGTGCTTCCATTTTGGAACCAGTGCGTTTAAGTTTCTCAAGACCATCTTTAAGTGCATCGGGAATGTACATGTCCTCTAGATTGGCATCATGGGCTTCAAGAGAGAGGGCAATGAGGTTGCTCTCTTCATCGTAAATGGAAGCTTGGTAGTTTTTGATTTTAAGTCCAGAGGCGATAACGCCAGAGAAGTTCTCCCGTTGGGGTAGGGGCTCAACAGGAATATGTACGCTAGGAAGTCGTTTTTTCTTTCCGTTGATCTCTACCATTACTTCTGGAATATTAAAAAGGGGTTCGGTGGTTTTAAAATAAAAGGTATAAAAGGTTTTGTCCCCATTTTTGATAATAACCGGATCTTTGAGAACGGGAGCTTTGTCGCCTTGAAAATAGAAATGAATGGGGGTTTTAGGGGGGATGGTACTGAGGAAGCTAATAGGAAAAACCTGTTTCTCATAGACCCGTTTGGGAACATAGCTATACCCTACATCTGCACCAAGTAGGGTAGAGGGGAGGAGTAACAAAAAGGCAATCCATATCCAAAGATATGAGTTTAGATGTTTCATTATGCTATGAGACCCTCTAGCATCTTGACCCCATCTTCTGAACCAAGGACCGATTCAAGTGCCCGTTCGGGGTGTGGCATCAGACCAAAGACATTCTTGGTTGTATTGCAAACCCCTGCGATGGATGTTACGGAGCCATTGACCACTACGGGTTCTCCTTGCTCATCGCTGTAGCGTACCAAAATCTGATCGTTAGCTTCGAGCTCTTTGTAGCCCTCTTCATCAATGTAGTAGTTCCCGTCCGCGTGGGCAATAGGGATATTGAGTACTTCATTGACACCACACTTTTTGAGGAAGTCATTGTTGTTGTTGACTACTTTGAGGGTTTGAAAACGTGAGATGAAGTGAAGTCCAATGTTGCGCTTCAATGCCCCAGGGAGCAATCCCACTTCCGTAAGGATTTGAAATCCATTGCAGATACCCAAGACCTTTCCCCCTGCATTGGCATACTCAATGACGGCATCCATAATTGGTGAGAATTTTGCAATGGCTCCGGACCGGAGGTAGTCGCCGTAGGAGAACCCACCAGGAACGACAACCAGATCGGTCTCTTTGGGAAGTTCTTTCTCTTTGTGCCAGACAATGGTGGTGTTTGCCCCAAGCTTTTCAAATGCGTACTGGGTATCCAAATCACAGTTGGTCCCAGGAAATTGTAATATGGCTACTTTTTTCATTCCACTAACTCGATGGTGTAATCTTCAATAACGGTATTGGCGAGAATCTCCTCTGCCATCTTCTCAACCTCTTTTTGTGCGGTTGCTCTATCCGTAGTGCTTAATTTTAAGACAATCTGTTTTCCCATGCGTACGTCTTCAACGCCTTGAAAATTCATGGCATCAAGTGTATGGTGGATCGCTTTACCTTGAGGATCCAAAACGCCCTCTTTTAAAAAAACATTTACTATGGCTGTCATTATACTCTCTCTCCTAAAATTCTGTTCAATACCTCTTCATAGGCAACTTTGAGTCCACCTAGACCTTGTCTAAATCGATCTTTATCCATTTTTTCGCCGGTGTTGGCATCCCAGAGTCTAAAGTTGTCAGGACTAAGCTCATCGATTAGGATGATGTTGCCATCCATGTCCCGCCCAAACTCCAGCTTGAAGTCTACCAAGGTTAAGTCAATAGTTGCATAAAACGCTTGTAAAATTTGATTGATACGTCGTGCCATGTAACGGATGTAATCTAATTCTGCCTGCTCTTGAACCAACTCCAAGATGAGGCAGTGTTGATCATTGAGTTTTGGGTCTCCAAGCTCATCGTTTTTATAATCAAACTCAACCAAGACAAAGGGAAGCTTTTTCCCATCCTCAATACCAAGGTTTCGACTAAGACTTCCCGTCGCAATGTTGCGAACAATCACTTCAATTTTAATCACATCACACTTTTTATGGAGCATGTGATTATCGTCAAGCATCTCAACAAAATGGGTGGGAATCCCTTTGCTGTTAAGCAGTTTAAAGAGCTCGGTTGAAATTTTGTTGTTCAATGCTCCTTTTCCCTCTTCACTTGATTTCATTGCCCCATTGCCAGCGGTGAGGTCATCTTTGAACTCTGAAATAAGCAATCGCTCATTATCGGTATGCCAGATTTTCTTGGCTTTACCCTCGTAGAGTAGTTCCGTTTTATTCATGTTGGTCTATCCTTACTTTTTGTTTATCATCAGTGCTTTTAAGATGTCTACCGCACTTTTAAGCTGAGCATCTTTATAGATTTGCTCTTCGGTAATATGACTTTTATCTTTTTTCTTGTCCTCTTTTTTGATGCCATCAACTTTTTGTAATTCACTCTCTAGGTGCATCTGAAGATCCCGCTCTTTGATGGAGATTCCCTCTTCGGCTTTTTTAATCTCTCCATACGCTACTTCAATATCGGGGGTAACTCCTACGGCTTGGATGGTACGACCACTGGGTAGATAGTAGCGCGCAATGGTCAGGCGTAAAGCTTCGTTGTTCCCTACGGGCATGACCACTTGAACCGATCCTTTTCCAAAGGTTTTCTCTCCCACAACAATCGCCCGTTTATGATCTTGCAACGCTCCTGAGACGATCTCACTTGCACTTGCGCTTCCGTCATTGACCAAAATAACCAAAGGGGTCTTGGTATCGGAGTTGTCTTGTGTGGCATTGTAGATGAGGTTCTCATCTGCCATTTTCCCCTTTTGACTTACAATAATACCATGATCGACAAACATATCCACAGTACCAATTGCTTGGTTCAGTAATCCCCCTGGGTTGTTTCGTAGGTCAATAATGATCCCTTTGGCTTCGGGGTGCTCTTGGATCGCTTTTCGCATGCTGTTGACCACCTTTTGATCAAATGAGGTAATGCGTAGATAAAGAATGTCATCCCCAATGGTTTTGGCGTAGACCGATTGAATCTCAATAATGTCACGAATGATATTAAAAATAAGTGGTTTAAGTTCCCCTTTACGAATAACGGTTAGTTGAATGGGGGTTCCCTTTTTTCCGCGCATTAATGAGACCGCTTTATCAATGGTCATTCCAATGGTTGCTTGGTCGTTGATCTTTAAAATAATATCATTGGATTTCATCCCTGCTTTATCCGCAGGAGTTCCCTCGATGGGGGCGATCACCGTTAGCGCACCATCTTTCATGCCGACAGAGATGCCCAGACCACCAAATTCACCATTGGTTTGAACTTGGAGCTCTTTGGACTCTTTGGCATCCATAAATGAAGAGTGTGCATCAAGATTGCTTAAGAGTCCTTTGAGGGCCTTATCAATAATATCACTGGCATTAAGATCATCGACATACTGCTCTTCTATAATTGAGACGATTTTTGTAAACTTGAGGTATGCTTCGAGTTTAGAAGCCTGTTTTGCTTGATTCTCTTCATAAGGGCTCTCTGCTTGCGCATTACTAACAAGAAGTAAGGAGGCAGTAATGGTTGAGAGAAAGCCAAAGAGAAGGACTTTTTTGTTTTTATTTATCATATTAGTTTCTGTTAATCCCATCATTTTTATAAGAGCTATATTTTATCCAAAATTGATAAAAGTTCAATGATATTATGCGGGAGTTACTTTATAAAAACTCAAAAAAAATCAAAAAAAATAAACTTTGTGACAAAAGTGGCATTTCTTTACACTATTTTATATTAAAATGCCGGCAGAAGATTGATTTATCAAGGCTAAAGTTTCTTGAGCATATCAATTGCTAACTTAAAAATTTTAAAAAATTAGGAATCAATATGAGTATTTTAGAAAAATTAACACATCAAATGAGTGAAGCGATCGAGTCATCGGTCTCATTAGCACTCCATAATAAAAATCAAGAAGTGGATCCACTTCATATTATTTGGGGATTATTAACCAATACCAATTCACTTCTTCATCAAGCATTTAATAAAATGAACGTGGATAAAGCTGCCATTGAGTTGGAGGTAAAATCAGCCGTTAATAAACTTCCTAAGGTCTCCACCGTGACCAAAGAGAACATTCGTCTCTCTCAAAAGACGGTGAGCTCTCTTCAGTCTGCTGAAGGGGTAATGGCAGCCAATGGGGATCAGTACCTCTCCGTAGATGCGTGGATTATTGCCAATTTGGGAGAAGAGTTTATCAAAAGTACCATTGGTAAATATGTGGATCTTCAAGAGTTAAAAAAGACACTTGAGTCGATTCGTGGAGGAAAAACGATTGATTCTCAAACTGCCGATGATGCGCTTGAAGCGTTGGAAAAATATGGTATTGACCTGAATCAAAAAGCAATTGATGGGGAGCTTGATCCCGTAATTGGTCGAGATGAAGAGGTCCAGCGGGTGATGCAAATTTTGATTCGTAAGACCAAAAACAACCCCATTCTTATTGGTGAGCCAGGGACAGGTAAAACTGCGATTGTTGAAGGTCTTGCTCAGCGAATCGTGAACAAAGAGGTTCCCTTAAGCCTTCAAAACATGCGGGTAATCTCACTTGATATGAGTCGATTGATTGCGGGGGCAAAATATCGTGGTGAGTTTGAAGATCGTCTTAAGGCGGTGGTCGATGAGGTCAAGGAGGCATCCAATATTATCCTCTTTATTGATGAGATTCATACCATTGTTGGCGCGGGTGCGAGTGAAGGAAGTATGGATGCAGCCAATATCTTAAAGCCCGCTCTAGCGCGTGGAGAGTTGCATACCATTGGGGCAACCACGCTCAAGGAGTACCGTAAATATTTTGAAAAAGATACCGCCTTACAACGCCGTTTCCAGCCGGTTAAGGTCGATGAGCCCAGTATTAATGAAGCGTTACAGATTCTTAGAGGAATCAAGGAGCGTTTGGAGACCCACCACAACGTAACCATTATGGATTCGGCATTGGTAGCAGCAGCAAAACTTTCAGATCGTTACATTACGGATCGATTCTTACCCGATAAGGCGATTGACCTCATTGATGAAGCCGCAGCTGAGTTGAAGATGCAGATTGAGAGTGAACCAACCGAGCTCTCAAGAATTAAGCGAGAGATCACCACGCTAGAAGTTGAAAAAGAGGCACTTCTGATGGAAGAGGGCGACAAGAATGCTAAGCGTCTTGAGGAGATTGAAAAAGAGTTAGCCGACCTCAAAGAGAAACGAATGCTCTTGGAGTCTCAATTTGAGACTGAGAAGAAGGTCTTTAATGATATTGCTCGCATTAAGAGTGAGATTGAAGAGCTCAAAACCAAAGCCGCCGCCTATCAGCGAGAGGGTGACTTCACCAAAGTAGCTGAGATTACGCACGGAGAGATTCCTGCCAAAGAGCGTGAGCTTGAAGCCTTACAGAATCGTTGGAAAGAGATGATGAAAGAGGGAACCCTGCTCAAAAACTCAGTGGATGATGAGATGATCGCTTCGATTGTTAGTCGATGGACAGGGATTCCGGTGAATAAGATGCTTCAGAGTGAAAAAGAGAAGATTCTCAACGTTGAGAACATTCTTAAAAAAGAGGTGGTTGGTCAAGATAAAGCACTAAAAGCGGTGGCTCGTGCAATTAAGCGAAACAAAGCAGGATTGAGCGACAGTAACCGTCCCATTGGTAGCTTTATGTTCTTAGGACCCACAGGGGTTGGTAAGACGCAAGTGGCTAAAACCTTGGCGAAGTTCCTCTTTGATTCGGAGAAGTCACTCATCCGAATTGACATGAGTGAGTACATGGAGAAACATGCTGCGTCTCGATTGGTTGGTGCACCTCCAGGGTACGTTGGCTACGATGAGGGGGGACAGCTTACCGAAGCGGTACGAAGAAAGCCCTATTCAGTAGTGCTCTTTGATGAGATTGAAAAAGCCCATCCGGATGTCTTTAATACTCTCTTGCAAGTATTGGATGATGGTCGATTAACCGATAATAAAGGGGTAACGGTAGATTTTAAGAATACCATTATCATTATGACCTCCAATATTGCCAGTGATAAGATCATGGAGTATGAAGATGAGGTAGAGCGTGAAAAGGCGGTCAATGATGAGCTGAAAAAACATTTCAAACCGGAGTTTTTAAACCGTTTGGACGATATTGTGATCTTTAATCCTCTTGGTTTGGATGCAATTACTAAGATTGTGGATATTCTCTTTGCGGATATCAAGAAGAAATTGGCGGCAAGAGACATTGAGGTAACCCTTACGGATGCAGCCAAAGCCTACATTGCAGAGGCTGGATTTGATCCAGTATACGGTGCCCGACCACTTAAACGAGCCCTCTACGAGCAGGTGGAAGATCGGTTAGCTGAGCTTATCTTGGAAGATAAGGTTGTTGAGGGCAGTCGAGTAACTTTTGATCTCAAAGATGGGGAGATCGTAGTCACCGTTGAATAAGATTTGATGAAGAATAGATTTGAGATCTATTCTTCAATAGTTTTCTAAACATCTCCGTTTTCTAAGTAAGATTATCATATCATTATGTCACTTAACACGGAGCGATTATGACACTATTTCAATTTTTACTTTTTATTATTTCCTTGGTACTCTTTGCAATGTTCTTTAAGCAACTTTTTTCAGGAAGCTTTCCTAAGAGAGGAGTTGATTTTGAGTCGAAAAGAGAGGATGAACAGATTGGTGGACTAACACGAATGGATAAAACCTTCTCCACACCCGCGCCTTCATTTTCTAGAGTTGATCAACTGGTTGAGATGGCAAATGATGCCATTGAAAAACAGGATTATGTTGAAGCCGATAAAGCCCTTTCAAGTGCTTTAATCTTAGAAAAAGAGAACATTGACTTGCTTTTACAGTACGGTTTTGTTTTGATTAATTTAGAGCGTTTTGAAGAGGCAAAAGAGATCTACTTGAAGATTCTTGCACTCAATCCCAATGAGGATATGGCGCATGGCTCTTTGGCAAATGTACTGCATCAACTTCACAACGATGAAGAGGCATTAAAACATCATCGAAAAGCCATTGAGTTGGATCCCCACTTTGCTCCACATTACTTTAATTATGCCAACACCCTTTATGATTTGGGTCAAAGAAAGCAGGCATTAAATTATTATCAAAAAGCGCTGGAACTGGACCCCTCTATTGAGGAGGCAAAGCGTATGATTAAAGAGTTATCATGAGTGAAAATTTTTTTATTCGAGAAGAGGCAAGTTTAAGTCTCATTCATAATGTGACAAGTTTTTGCAGTGAGTGTTACAATGAACTTCAAGAGAATGAGACCATTTATTATGACATGAAACATTATCGTTATCTTTGTCAGGATTGTAAAGAGCAGGTATTGGGATCAAAGGTTTGCGAGCAACGCGCTGAATGGGATCAAAGCGGTTCTCTTTTTAAGTAGTAGGTTACATGGTAATGGGACTTTTTTCAACACAAAACAGCTTTTATAACTCTCTTGAAGCGCATGAAAACATTATGGTAGTCTCCTCTAATGAGACGATTAAATACATCAATAAATGTGGACTAAAGTTTTTTGGTGTAAAGGATCTTGAGGCGTTTAAGCGGGAGTATAAGCATACCATTAACGTACTTTTTTTAGAAGAGGAGGGGTGCGTCAACAAATATACTTATGGCAAAAAGTGGTTGAGTAACATTGCTCAAAAGGAGTATAAAGAGCGTAAAATCAGGGTTAAACTCTACAGCCATATTGATGAGATGGAGCGCTATTTTTACATTCGTGTGGCACCGCTTAAAAAAGATGACTTTCTTTTGGCTTTTTGTGACATTCATGAGATTGAGCTTGAGAAGAACATGTTGCGTAAGCAGGCGGATTATGACCCTTTGACACAAATTTATAATCGTGTTAAATTTAATGAGGTTTTTCCTTTGGCAATCTCTCGTGCGTCTGGTCTCAATGAAGGATTTTCGTTAATCTTGTTTGATATTGATCACTTTAAGGTAATCAATGATTCCAAAGGTCATCCCTTGGGAGACAAGGTGCTTTTTGAGTTGGCACGAAGCATCAATATGAAAATTGGTGATCACGATATTTTTGCCCGTTGGGGAGGTGAAGAGTTTATTATTCTTGCTAAGTTCCTTGATCAGAAGCAGGCCTCTGCCAAAGCCGAGGCGTTACGAAAGTACATTCAAGAGCAGGATTTTGGAGAGGACCTTGAGGTGACGTGCAGTTTTGGTGTTAGCACGTTTAACCGTAACGATACGCAGACAAGTATCTTTCAGCGGGTGGATGAAGCACTCTATCTTGCTAAAGCTCAAGGACGCAATCGGGTTGTTGTGAAGTAGTAAAATACTTTAGCGCATTCAAGTAGCTTTGGTTGTTTAGTGTGATACCTTGGTAGGCAATATCAAAGGCGGTTCCATGATCCACGGAGGTTCGTTGAATGGGAAGATTGAGTGAGACATTGATGCTCTCATCAAAGTAGAGCGCTTTAAGAGGAGCGAGCCCTTGGTCATGGTACATGGCGACAAAATAGCGGTATTTTTTTCGTTGATTGGGGGTAAAGGCGACATCTGGAACCAGAGGAAGGCTATAGATCTCTTTTCCAATGGCACGATGGGCAAGGGTGCGGGCTTGGCGGATTTGCTCCTCCTCTTGACCCAAGACTCCTTCATCACCGGCATGAGGATTGAGCCCGAGAAGGGCAATTTTCTCTCCTTTTTGTAGTTGATTAGCAATAGTTTGATAAAAGTCAATTAAAAAATAGGAGAGTTTTTCCACGTTGGTAACGGTTTTGGCGACTTGGTGAAGTGGGAGATGCTCGGTGTAGAGTGCCACATACATCTGCGGAACACCCAACATCATAATGGCATCCGCAAAGAAGAGATCGCGTAACGCATCGGTGTGTCCCTTATACAAAACGCCCGCAAGTTCCCATGCTTTTTTATGGATAGGTAGAGTCATGATACCATCAACCTCTAATGTTTTAGAGAGCTCTACCGCCTTGAGAAAGGAGGCAAAGCTATAGACCCCACTGGCTTTGCTGACTTGTGCGGGTTCGATTTCAAACGGTTTGGCAACACGCTCTACGTATTGAAAATCGTTAGGAATTGGAATCCCTAATCGTTCTGAAGCTTGTGTTAGCATGGTTTCATCAATGCAGTAGAGTGGATCGATAAATGTTTTGATCTGTTCATGATTCTCCAGAGCAAGTTGAATTCCAATCCCATTGAGATCCCCAATACTAATGGCTATTTTTTGCATGAGTCTACCTTTTTTGATCATTTGATACTCCACCCATAAAATGAGGTGGATTCTTCATCCATAGCCTAAACAGCTATTTTAAGTGAAGCATTATTGCCGTGTATCCCACGGACAAGTATGTTTTTAGCAGCATTTATATCTGCATTGGCACGATGCCCA
>Ga0256843_1002438_pt1 | contig 13567 bp, 13 predicted proteins | sample AlvinellametaG_FD_191572 | JGI IMG/M metagenome (GOLD analysis project Ga0256843, IMG submission 191572) | Pompeii worm associated microbial communities from hydrothermal vent at the East Pacific Rise, Pacific Ocean - Alvinella | ecosystem: Host-associated > Annelida > Integument > Unclassified ... | reverse complement strand
GAGCTGTAAAAAACATCTTTATAAGTGAGCCAAGCTCACGCTTGCGCATACTCTTTTTATAAGCCTTATCTTGCAGTAGTGCCGGTTGGTCGGAATAGTCATCCCATGAGAACGGTTTTTTCATAAGTGCAATTATAGCCATTTTAAGATAAAATAACTTTATGAATATATTAGTTGTACGAACAGACAAACTTGGTGACTTCATTACAGCGCTACCGAGTTTCTATGTCTTAAAACATCATAGTCCTAAAAATCGCATAATTGCTCTTGTCGCACCACTGAACCGTTCTTTGGCAGAGGCGTGTGACTTTATAGATGAGGTGATAGTTGATGATGGTAAGAGCTCGGTTTTTGCACTCTCACGCAAGCTGCGTGAGGCAAAGATAGATGCCTCTGTCACACTCTTCTCAAACACGCGCGTAGCACTTGCACAGTTTTTGGCGGGCATTCCTAAACGAATAGCACCAGCTACAAAGATTGCACAGATATTTTACAACAAGCGTGTTGTGCAGCGACGCAGTGAGGTAAAGATGGCTGAGTTTGAGTATAACTTGGCACTCACGCAAGCTCTGTTTCCTGATATATCACTTGATTTTCCAAAGCCACTGCTACACTTTGAAGATGCGCAAAAAGTTTATGCTGACTTTTGTGAAAACTATAACATCTCACGCGATGTTATCGCTTTTCATGTCGGTTTTGGCGGATCGAGCGATGCTAACTGGAACTTAGATGAGTATGAAGAGCTCATCCGTGCAAAACTCTCAGATAAAAAGTACCAGATAGTGCTGACTTTTGGTCCTGATGAAAAAGAGCTCTATGAAGCAATGCAAAACCGTTTAATGGGCGAAGATGTTGTTTTTTATCTCTCACTTGATGGCATAGTGACCTTTGCAAAGCTGCTGAGTCAATTTAAACTTTTTGTCTCAACTTCAACAGGAACTTATCATTTAGCTTCACTTGTTGGGTGTCCTACAATGACCTTTTTTGGTGATAGCAAGTTTGCAAGTGCAGCAAGATGGAAAAGCATAGGTGATGAAAAAGTGCAAAAACACTATATGCTGCCAAGTGATGAGCAGAAGCGCCGTGAGATATTTGAAGCAGTGAAAAAAGAGCTACTTGCCTTTTAGCTCTTTGTTTAACTCATAGAGTTTGATGTACTTGTAAAAGTTTGTCGCCATATGTGAAAAGGCGATGATAAGTCCTGCATAGCCATCTAAAAAACCTCTTTTAATAAAGTAAGTTTTAAAAAAGGAGAATGAACCATTTGTAATAGCTTTTAAAGGTGATGATTTTTTCTTACCTGTATTATCTTCTGCATAAATAGTAGAGTATTTATCAAGCTTTACGATAAAGTCTGATACTGTAGAGTATGGATAGTGTTTTACCTCACCTTTGAGTGCTTTTATTGCAAAACCCTCATCAATAATTTTCTCATGTACCTTTTTGTCAGTAAACTTTGTTCTGCTTTTGTTAAAGAGACGAACGATGATATCATCTCCCCAACAGTGTTTTATCTGCTGCTCTTTGTAGTAGTTGCTTCGAAGAATCGTATAGAGAGCATTGCTATCGAGCTCCTCTTTTTTAAGATTTTCTACAAACTCCTGTGAAAGCACTTCATCACTGTCAAGTGAGAGTATCCACTCATTTGAAGCGTAGCTTATTGCACGGTTTTTTGTCGGTCCAAAACCTAAAAAATCTCCTGAGACAAACTTCACATTTGCATAGCTTTTTGCAATCTTTGCGCTCTCATCTGTTGAGTTGTTCTCATAGACCACTACCTCGGAGAACTCCTTGAGTGAAGAGAGCGATGCATCAAGAGTCTTTTGGGCATTGTTAACGATCATAACAACAGAAATATCTTTAATCGACAACGGGTTTTCCTTTGAGTCTTTTTTTCATATTTTTAAAATCTTTAAGCTTTTGAGAGTAGCGCAGTGCTTTTGTAACTGCCTCATCTTCATCCATACCTGCAAGTTTTGCATACTCTTTGATGATAATGCGTAGGTCATCATCTTTTGCCCAGAGTTTGTCGAAGTTTTGAAGCCTTTCATCTGGCGTGAGCTCTTTAAACTCCATTCTGTTGATATCAACGACTTTAAATATATAGTCATCTTGCTCTTTTTTTATCAAAATATTGCCAGGTGAGTAGTCTTTATGGAGTATACCATTTTGATGTAGTGCGTATGTAAAGGCTGCAAAGGCTTTAAAAACAGCTTCTTTGTCCTCAAAATCACTTTTTATAAGTGGTTCTCGAATGGTAAAGTCATACTTGAATTCTTCACTTACAAAGTAGCTTGTATCTAAAAGTCCATATTTGTAAAATTCGATATAGCCTATAGGGTTTGGCGTAAAATCACCAAGTTTTAAAGAATATTCATAAGATTTTTTAGCTTTAGAATCACGAAAAAAAGTATAAACAAATCTGTTGACAATGTGTGGGACTTTAAATGATTTTACAACAGTAGATATACCAGCATATGAGATGATTTTAAGTTCATTACGTGCTTGATGAATGGTTACATTCATATCTTGAAAATAACTTTTTATATTTTTAAAAAAATTTTCAAACTTTTTTTGATAGGGTGCATTTAGTACATATTTCATGAAATTCTCATAGTATAGTTAGTATAATAGATATTATACTAAAAAAAATGTTTGTTTTAACAAATATGTTACTTAATCAAAAATAGAAAGTTGGCTATATGAAAAAGTTTACATTTATTCAGAAACTACGAAATAAGATTAGAATTAAGGGAAATATTGCTCTTGAAATTGCAGAAAATGCAAAAATTGTAAATTGTAATATTATACTCATGGGTAACAATAATACTTTAACTATAAAAGAGGGTACTAATTTACGATCTGTTTATATTGAAATACGGGGAGATAATTGTAGCATAGATATAGGTAAAAATTCTATTATAGGACATGGATGTTATCTTTCTGCGAAAGAAGGTAAAAAGTTATTAATAGGAAATGGGTGTATGTTTTCTAGAAATACTAAGTTAATGACCTCTGATGGACATTTTATCTATAAAAATGGTGAAATTATCAATCAAGGATCTGACATTGTTGTAGGAAATAATGTTTGGTTAGCTGATAATGTCACAATTTTAAAAGGTGTATGCATAGGTGATGGAAGTATTGCCGGTATAAATTCAACAATTACAAAAAATGTTGAAAACAATAGTATAGTTGCTGGAAATCCTGCTAGGGTTATTAAAAAAGATATTGATAGTTGGGATAAATAATTAGTTTAATTGAATAGTCATTTTGATATAATACTTTTAATAAAGAGTTTTATTTCAATAGTTTAGGAAAAAGATGTTTAATAATAAAAATATACTTATAACTGGTGGCACAGGAAGTTTTGGGAAAAAATATACAGAAATAATTCTTTCTAAATATAAACCTAATAAAATAATCATATATAGTCGAGATGAACTTAAACAGTATGAAATGGCACAATCTTTCAATGATTCGTGTATGCGATATTTTATAGGTGATGTTCGAGATGGAAAACGACTAATAGAAGCGATGGAAGATGTTGATATCGTTATTCATGCAGCTGCGTTAAAACATGTTCCAGTTGCTGAGTATAATCCTATGGAGTGTATTAAAACAAATATTGATGGAGCTCAAAATGTCATTGATGCTGCACTTCGCAATGAAGTTGAAAAAGTAATAGCCCTTTCAACAGATAAAGCATCATCTCCTATTAACTTGTATGGTGCAACAAAACTTGCTTCTGACAAGCTCTTTGTAGCAGCAAATAATATGGTGGGTAAAAGAAAAACACGTTTTGCTGTAGTTCGCTATGGTAATGTTGTAGGAAGTCGTGGTTCCGTTGTTCCTTTTTTTAAAAAGCTGATTGATGAGGGAGCAAAAGAGTTGCCTATAACTCATGAAGATATGACACGATTCCTTATTACTTTAGAAGATGGTGTGAAGTTCGTATTAAAGAACTTTGAACGAATGCATGGTGGAGAAATATTCATACCAAAAATCCCTTCTATGAAAGTAACTGAGTTAGCAAAAGCGATGGCTCCCGAATTACCTCATAAAATCATAGGTATTCGTCCTGGTGAGAAGATGCATGAGGTAATGATTACAGCAGATGATAGAGTTGTTGAGTTTGATGACTATTATGTAATTACTCCTACAATTCAATTTAATCAAGTAGTAGACTTTACAAAAAATGCTCTAGGGCAAAAAGGTAAGGACATTGGTATTGGGTTTGAATATAACTCAGGGAATAATACAGAGTGGCTAACTCGTGAACAGTTTTTAGAAATGGCAAAAGAGTTTTTATAATGAACTTTATTCCTTATGGTAAGCAGTCTATTTCTGAAGAAGATATAAAAGCAGTTGCTGATGTTTTGTCTTCAGATTATCTTACGACTGGTCCTAAAGTAAAAGAGTTTGAAGATGCTATTGCTAAGTTTTGTGATGCAAAATATTGTGTTGCAGTTTCAAATGGAACAGCTGCTCTACATTTAGTGTCTCTTGTTTTATTAAATGAAGGAGATAAGGTTTTAACGACTCCAAACTCTTTTTTAGCAACATCGAATAGTATTTTATATGCCAAAGCAAAACCTATTTTTGTTGACATTGCTGAAGATGGTAATATTAATTTAGAATTATGTGAAGAACTTCTTAAAAAAGATAGTTCCATAAAAGCACTGTATGGAGTCTCCTTTAGTGGAAATATGCTTAATCAAAAGAAGCTTCAATATATTAAAAAAACTTATGATATTTTAATATTAGAAGATAATGCTCATGCTATAGGTGCAGAGTACAATGGTATAAAAGCAGGTAGTTGTGTAAATTCTGATGCTAGTATCTTTTCTTTTCATCCTGTTAAACATTTAACAACTGGAGAGGGTGGAGCAATTACAACAAACTCTAGAGATATTTATGAAAAACTTTTAGTCCTTAGAAATCATGGAATGGTAAAAACTCATGATATGAAGCCCTGGGAATATGAGATGAGAGAACTTGGGTTTAATTACCGTATTACAGATTTGCAATGTGCTCTTGGACTCTCTCAGTTACAAAAATTATCAACTTTTGTAACAAAAAGAGTAGATATTGCTAAACGGTATGATAAAGCATTTGAATCTACAATAGTGAAACCACTATATAAATATCACGGTAAATCTTCATATCATCTTTATGTTGTTCAAGTTGACTTTTCACAGTGTAATATTTCAAAAGAAGAGCTCTTTTTAAAAATGAGAAAAAAAAATATAGGTTTACAACTCCATTATATTCCTATAAATAAGCAACCTTATTATAAAAACTTAGGTTATGGTAATGAGATAACACCAAAAATGGATACCTACTATAAAAGATGTTTTTCTCTACCAATGTATCCGGCGCTTACAGAGAAAGAACAGGAGTATGTTATCAAAACATTATTAGAGGTTTTAAGCATTGCATAAATCAAAAGCTATAGCAATTATTCCAGCACGTGGTGGTAGTAAACGTATTCCTAGAAAAAATATTAAACTATTTTATGGAAAACCTCTCATAGCCTATTCAATAGAAACAGCTCTTTCATCTGGAATTTTTGAAAGAGTAATAGTCTCTACTGAAGATGAAGAAATAGCTAAAATAGCGAAAGAATATGGAGCAGAAGTGCCTTTTATGCGTTCAAGAGAGCTGAGTGATGATTTTACTACAACAGGAGATGTTGTAGCTGATGTTATAGAGAAGTTAAAAGCAGAGGGTGAAGTATTTGATTATGTATGTACTATTTATGCAACAGCACCATTCTTACAAAAAAAGTATTTACAAGAAGCATTTGAAAAATTAAAAAACTCTGATGCTAAAGTTGCTTTTTCTGCTACATCAATGCCATTCCCAATTCAAAGAACTTTTAAAATTACAGAAGATGGACGATGTGAAATGTTCTGGCCGGAATATTTTAAAACTCGTTCTCAAGATTTAGAAGAAGCATATCAGGATGCTGGTCAGTTTTATTGGGAAAAAGTAGATGAACCACGTAATGATATACTTTTTTCACATGATGCTCTGCCAATTATACTTCCTCGTTATTTAGTTCAAGATATAGATACTTTAGAAGATTGGAAAAGAGCTGAAGTGATGTATGAAGTTCTACAAAAAACAACTTATGAGTAAGTATGCGTATGAAAAATAAAACTATTCTATTTAGAGCAGACTCTTCTGCTACTATAGGTACAGGGCATATTATGCGAGATTTAGTCTTAGCTCAAAAATATGCGAAAAAAGGTGCAAAAATTATTTTTGCAACTCAAGAGTTAGATGGGAACATTAATCATAAGATAGATGATATTGGTTTTCAAAGAGTTATAGTAAAGAGTAATTCTAAAAAAGAGTTAGTTCGACTAATTAATAAATTTTCTGTAGATTTACTTGTTTTAGATCATTATGGAATCGACTATAAGAAAGAAAAATATATAAAAGAAAAAACAGGTGTGAAAATTTTAAGTTTTGATGATACTTATGAAAAGCATTACTGTGATATTCTGCTTAATCATAATGTGAGTGCAGAGAAACAAAAATATAAAACTCTTGTGCCTCAGCACTGTAAATTAAAATGTGGTAAAAAATATACTCTTTTACGAGATGAATTTTATAAAGAAAAGAAAAAAAAATATAAAAAGAGTAAGAAATATAAAACTGTTTTTATAGCGATGGGTGGGGCTGATACTGCAAACTTAAATATTAAGATATTAAAAGTATTAGAAAAATTTTCAAATATTAGAGTTAATCTAGTAACAACCACAGCAAATAAATATCTTAAAGAGTTGAAAAAGTATTGTAAAAATAAAAAACATATATCTTTATATATAAACTCCAATAAAGTAGCGAAGTTGATGGCAAAAAGTGATATAGCGATTATTACTCCAAGTGTTACTGTTAATGAAGTTATGTTTATGAAATTACCTTTTATTGCTATACAAACTGCTGAAAATCAAAAAGAAATTGTAGATTTTCTTCGTCAAAAAAACTATAATGTTTTAGAAAAGTTTGATGCAAAATATTTACAGTTTCTTCTCTCTTTAGAACAAAAGCATCTTGTTTGTAAAAACTTTCAACTTCTTTCAAAAAAAGAGAAAAAACTTGTTTTTCGTATGAGAAATGACAAACGTATACGAAAGTGGATGTATAACGATGAACCTATTATTTATAAAGAGCATTTAGCATATTTAAAAAGTCTTAAACAGAAAAATGATAGGGTTTATTTTTTGGTACAGAATAAAAAACAACCTTTAGGAGTTGTTGATTTGACAAATATTTCCCAAGAAAATAAAGAAGCAGAGTTGGGTATTTATGCTAACCCTAATCTTAAAGGACAAGGAAGTATTTTAATGCAAGTTATTTTAGAGTATGCTTTATTAGTACTTGGTTTGAAAAAGATAAGAGCACATGTTTTTGTTGATAATATAAAAGCAATAGAGCTTTATAAAAAGTTTAATTTTAAACAAATTGATACACAAAAGTTAGAAAAGAAAAAACTAGTAATAATGGAGCTTATTTTATGAAAATAGGAAATTTTGATCTTACCAAGGATGGAACATATATTATAGCAGAGTTGAGTGCTAATCATGGTGGAAAAATAGAGATAGCAAAAAAGACAATTCAAGCTGCAAAAGAGGTTGGAGCTAATGCGATAAAGTTACAAACTTATACAGCAGATACACTGACACTAAATAGTGATAAAGAGGATTTTATTATTAAAGGGGGAACGCTTTGGGATAATGAAAAACTTTATGATCTTTATAAAAAAGCATACCTTCCTTGGGAGTGGCATGAAGAACTTTTTAGATATGCTAGAGAGATAGGTATAGATATATTTTCTTCACCGTTTGATAAAACAGCTGTTGATTTTTTAGAACAGTTTAATCCTTCTGCTTATAAAATCGCCTCTTTTGAAATTACTGATTATGAACTTATTCGCTATACAGCTTCAAAAATGAAACCTATTATTATTTCTACAGGTATTGCAACAATTGATGAGATACAAGATGCTGTAGATATTTGTCGTGAAGTTGGAAATAATGATATAGTTTTACTTAAATGTACATCAGCTTATCCTGCACCATTAGAAGATGCAAATTTAAAAATGATACCAAGTCTTGCAGAAACTTTTGGAGTAGTAAGTGGTTTTTCAGACCATACTCTTGGTTCAACAGCTCCTATAGTAGCGGTTACTCTCGGAGCTAAAGTGATTGAAAAACACTTTATATTAGATAAGTCTATTGGAGGAGCTGATGCAGATTTTTCTATGGATAAAGAAGAATTTGCAAAGATGGTTCAAGCTATAAGAGATACAGAAAAACTTTTAGGTAAAGTTGACTATTCTATGAATGAAAAAAAGAAAAAATCAAGACAGTTCTCTCGAAGTCTTTATATAGCAAAGGATATAAAAAAAGGGGAAAAATTCACTGAAGAGAATATCAGAAGTGTTCGTCCTGGATATGGAATGCATCCAAAATATGTGAATGATATTTTAGGAAAAATAGCAGAAAAAGATTATGAGTTTGGAGATAGATTGGAGAGATTGAATGGATAATTTATTTATAGTTCGGTCACCCTTGCAAATAATCAATGCACTTGAGGCAATTGAATATTTTAAGCTTGAAAATAATATTTTAATAATTATTTATAATAATATAGACAATACAAATATTCAGATGGATAAACTTATCTCTTTATATCAATGGAAAGAGATCATTTATGTTAATGAAAAGAAAAAACGTTCAAAGTATTTTGAATATATTTCTTTTGTATATAAATTGAAAAAAAAGAGATACAATTATTTGTTTTTTAGTAATTTAGGGAGTATTCATAAGTTGATACTTGCAAATGTCAAAAGAGAACATACTTATTATATTGATGATGGTGTTGAAACTCTTATTAGATATAAAAATATTTTTTTGCCAAATAAGTTAAATCAGCATTCTTTTCGTCAGTTACGTTTTTTAATAGCAGGCTTGAAAATATTTATTGAGGAGCCAATACATTTTTTTACTTATTTTAATTTAAAAAGTTTTCGAGAATCTAAAATTATTAATAATTCTCTAGAGCATTTTCAAAAAAAATATTTGAGTGAGTTTATTGAAGATGATAAGGTATATATACTAGGACAGCCTTTAGTAAGTGTAGGACTATTAAAAGAAGAAGATTACTTTTTTTATCTTGAGGCTATTATTAAACTTACGGATAAAAAAATAGTTTATATTCCTCATAGAACAGAGATTATTTCTAAAAGATTACAGAATTTTGAAGATGAAAGTTTTGAAATACTCAATATAGGTATGCCTATTGAATTATATTTTTTAGAACAAAAGATATATCCACAACATATTATCTCCTTTATAACAACCGCTTTTTTTACTCTTATGAAGCTATATCCTAAAACACATATGCAATATGTTTATATACCAAGTAGTAAAATTTTACGAAATAGACAAGATATAGAAAACACATACGAATCAATTAAAGAACTTGGAATAGAAAAGCTTTCTATTGATGAAAAAGCTTAATTTTTAAATCAAAGTATTTTTTTAAGACCATATATGAAATGATATCTTCATATTCTTGATTTAAAAATTGCTGGATAAACATATGAGCATTGTTTATAATTTTTTGAGCTTTTTCTGGATTTTGCATGTAGTAGTATAGTTTTTCATCTAGGTCACTAAAGTCATCTTTAATTAGTACATAGTGTATATTTTCTTGAAGTTTCCCTTCCATAAACCATGTTTCATATTTTGGTTTTGGCATAACTACAAGAGAGTTGGATGAGAGTATCCACTTAAGATTTGAAGCGACATCATTGCCCTCTATAGCTAAAATAAATTTATACTCTAGTTGTTGAGACAAAGAGAGTTTTTCTTTTTTCCATTGATTTGGAAGCTTGTTATTATTAACCATACCAATGTCACATAAATGATTGTTAAAGTGTTTTTCAAAAAATGCTATGCGATGTTTTTGATGAACTTTTCCACGCCAAACAAGTTTATCTTTTTTTTGAGTAAATTGAAGTTTATCTTGGATAAATATAAAATGGCGCACCTTATTCAATTTCATTAAAATCGAGTTTTTGTTATTACCTTTAATGGGGCGGCTCTTTACAATTGTGGGGTAGGGAGGAATTTCTCGTATATCACCAAAAAGATAGGCTATTTTTTGAGAATAATTGAAATATTTTAAATACTCTAATAAATCAAAGTAGTAAGTCTTTTTTTTCTCTTTTAGCATAAAGTCCAAAATTGTTACTTCATTAGGTGCTGGTTTAAAAGGGTGGTCAATTTTATTATAGTAGTTAACACGATTATTAATAATTTCTTTTTCTTGTCTGGAAAGTTTATTGTATTTATCTTCTAAAGATTTTGAATAAAGGAAATGTGGTAAAAGTAAAATACCTAATCCCCGAAGATAAAATGTAAGTTTTGAATTTTTATGAATATCTATACGGATTTTTTTTAAGAATTTATCTATCATTATTTTGTTTCCTTATAATAAAAATGGCTTTTGTAATATAGTTTCTTTTGTTATTTTTTTATTAATTGCTTATATGTAAGTAAGGCTATCTCTTTTGGTGTGTATTTGGTTACATCTACTGTTAGATTGTCACTCCCCAATGTTCCGAATGTTAAAGGGTTGGTTTGATTAAAAAGGGCAATAGCTTTTGCTTTCGAAGCGGTGGCAAGGTGTAGAGGCCCCGTATCTGCACTAATATAGAGATCACATAAGTGAAAAAAAGCTCCAAGAACTCTTAAATTTTTGTTTTGATATGATAGCATGGTATCGTTTAACTTGTGAGGAATATCAGGGGATAGTATATCTATAACAGCAATAGAATTGTCAAGTTTTAAAAGTTCCTGATACCAGTTTTCCCACCAACTATCTTCAATTTTTTTATCAAATCTAGCATTTCGGAATAAAGAGATAACATATGATGGTTTGGGATGTATTTGATTTATTATGAAATTAAAATCTTTTTGTGCTTGCTGAATCTCTTTTTGTGTTAGTTTAATATCAAGAGGAATATTCTCTTGTGGAAGTTGAATTTGAAAAAGTTTTAAAAGCTCTAAAGGTTTTGAACCAGCATGTGTATAAAGTCTCTCTTGCTTTATAGTATGTGTTAAAGGTATAAAGCTTTTTTTATGCTCAAAACTTGCTTTATTCTTCGCAGATACCAACAGTGTGGTCAGTTCAGAACTAATTGAACCTGGTGTGATATTTAGTGCTAAGTCATAATTGGTTTTGCGTATATTATGTATAAACTTGAACAAAGCAACAGGGTTTAATAGTAATTTACGAGGAATAGAGTACACATTTTCTACATTTGGCAGCTCTTTTAAAATATCACCTGCAAGTTTCATCCCTATAATAAGATCAATTTTTGTATTTGGTAATTCTGTGTTTAATTGATTAATAAGAGGGGTTAGAAATATTAAGTTACCTATACGATAATTAGGACGAATTATAACAATTTTTTTTATTTTATTTTTATCTAAATAATTATTAGTATCTTGTTTATGTTTGTGTATAAAGATAGAAAGTCCATTATATAAGAGACTTCTTAAATATCGTCGTAGTTTAATATGTAAAGGAATTTTCATATAGTCACTTTCTTTGTTTATTTTTCAAGAATAGTATTTTACCATTATTTATGATAGTTATTTAAGTAATTAATTATAATAGATTTAATAAATGTTAATTTTTAACCTCCAATTTGCTAAAATAGCACACCTATTTACTGGAGCGACTTTGAAAGAGATTATTAAAAGATTTTGGCCCTATATAAAAGAGTATAAACTTTACTATATGCTGGTTATTTTTGGTGGACTACTTATTTTGATTTCTACTGTGGGTACAGCACAGATTATGAAACCAATGATGGATGAGATGTTCATTAAGCGTGATGAGAGTATGCTCACGCTCATTCCACTGGGGCTTATTGCCATCTATGTGACAAAGGCAGTCGGAAAGTACATTCAGACGGTCTTTATGGAATACATAGGCCAAAGTATAGTTACGCGTTTTCGTGAGATACTTTTAGAGAAGATGATCCATCTTGATATGGGCTTTTTGTATCAAAACAGAAGTGGAGAGCTTATCTCTCGTGTGACAAATGACATCGGTCGTATCCAGTACTTTGTCTCAAACATGTTGCCAGATATGTTTCGAGACCTTTTAACGGTCATCGCACTTGTAGGTTACATCATCTACCTAAACCCGATGCTTTCTTTCTATACACTTGTTGTTGTACCGCTTATAATCTACCCGCTTATGATGATAGCAAAGAAGCTAAAGAAGTATTCTCACCGCTCTCAGGCAAAAAATGCCGACTTGGTCTCACGCCTAACAGAGGTCTTTAATAACTCAGAAATTATTAAAGCAAATGCAACTGAGAAGTTTGAGATAAAGCGTTTTAGTGTTGAGAACTGGAACTTTTTTAAGATAAATATGAAAGCCATCTATGTGGGTGCATTGGTATCTCCTATGATGGAGATTATCGCAGTCTCAGGGCTTGCAATGGTTGTCTATGTAGGTGGTAAAGAGGTATTTGATGGGAAGATGACAGTAGGGGAGTTTACGGCATTTATTACCGCTGTTGGACTTGTTTTTGAGCCCATAAGAAAGCTTGGTGGAACATACTCAAAGATTCAAGATGCATTAGCTGCGAGTGAGCGTGTTTTTGAGATTATCGATAAAGAAAATCGTGTTACAGATGGCTCTAAAGAGCTAGATGAAGACATCAAAGAGGTGGAGTATAAAAATGTGGTACTTCGCTATGAGAACTACAACATTTTAGATGGCGTGAGCCTTAAGATAAAGCAGGGTGAACATATCGCTCTTGTTGGTGATAGTGGTGGTGGAAAGTCAACTTTTATGAATATGCTTCTTCGTTTTTATGATCCAGATGAGGGTGCTGTTTGCATCAATGGTGTAGACATTCGAGAGTTTACCCAAAAGTCACTCAAGCACCACATTGCCCTTGTAACACAGCGTATCTACATCTTTCAAGATACCTTGGCTGCCAATGTTGCCTATGGTGAGGAGAGTGTAGATGAAGAGAAGGTTATAGAAGCGCTCAAGCTTGCTGATGCCTATGACTTTGTGATGGAGCTTGAAGATGGCATCCATACGATGATGAACGAAGCCGGAGCAAATCTTTCTGGTGGGCAGCGTCAGCGTATAGCTATAGCGCGTGCTATCTACAAGCATGCTTCACTGCTGCTCTTTGATGAAGCAACAAGTGCTTTGGATAATGAGAGTGAAAAGCGCATACAAGCAGCGCTTGATGAGTACACAAAAGACAAGATTACCATTACCATCGCACACCGTCTCTCAACAATAGAGCATGCAGATAAGATTTTAGTACTGCAAAAGGGAAGCATCGTTGCAAGTGGTACACACAAAGAGCTTTTAGAGTGTTCAAACGTTTACCAAAGACTTGCAGGGGAGTTGAAGAAGTAGGGTAGAGTAGAAACTTTATCAATTCTTCAACACTTTTTAGAGATAATCACAAAAACTATTATCCGTCTATTATAGTTGTATATAT
>Ga0256843_1002437_pt1 | contig 13569 bp, 9 predicted proteins | sample AlvinellametaG_FD_191572 | JGI IMG/M metagenome (GOLD analysis project Ga0256843, IMG submission 191572) | Pompeii worm associated microbial communities from hydrothermal vent at the East Pacific Rise, Pacific Ocean - Alvinella | ecosystem: Host-associated > Annelida > Integument > Unclassified ... | reverse complement strand
AGTAAGCAAAGCACGCACCAAAGCCCTCATGGAAGTTTTTTCACGTTATGTCCAATAGACCAACCCCTACGGTTTTAACCATTGCAGGGTTTGACCCTTATGGTGGTGCAGGTGTTGGGTTAGATAGCAAAGTAATTCACGCCTTAGGGGGGTATGCGTTAAGTACCATTACAGCGTTAACGGTACAAAACTCTTTAGGGGTTTTGGAGGTTTCTCCTACTGCTGTACCTCTTTTTAAACGAACCCTCTTCTCTCTTTTAGATGATATAAAAGTCGATGCTGTCAAAATAGGAATGTTGGCAAATAGAGAGATGATTGAAGTGGTTGTTGAGGCGATAGAGAAGTACCATTTAGAGAAGATTGTCCTTGATACAGTCTTAGTGAGCTCAAGTGGCAAACGCCTCTTAGAGGAGTCTGCCATAGAGACAATGGTAGAAAAGCTCTTTCCCTTAGTAGAACTTATTACCCCCAATATCCCTGAAGCACAAACGTTAACCCATAGCTTAGATGTGAGTGATGTTACCTCTTTAGCTTCTTCTTGTATGACATTGGGGACAAAAGGGGTGTTAGTCAAAGGGGGACATAGTCAAGATAGCTGTTTGGCTGAAGATTACTTCTACTCCAAAGAGGGTGAAGCGTTTTTTGTCACTTCTCCTAGAGTGCAGACAACCCATACCCACGGAACAGGCTGTTTTCTCTCTTCTGCAATTGCTACGGAGTTAGCCAAATCAACCCCTCTACCTCTTGCTATTGAGCGTGCTAAAGCGTTTCTTTATGCACAGATGAAAGAGGCAACAGAGCGTTTAAACCTTCACTATACCAACCCCTCACCACAAAGAAGAGAACCCCTTTTGTAGCTTTGTGGGCTTTTTGCTATAATGGCAGACGCAATTTACCACTAAGGGATACCCTCTATGATACAACTTTCTAACCTCTCGAAAAGTTTTGGGGGTCAAACCCTCTTTCAAAATGTCAATTTTAAGATGAATGCAGGACAAAAGATAGGATTTGTTGGACGTAACGGTTCAGGAAAATCGACCCTTTTTAAGATGATTTTGGGTGAAGAGTCCTATGATGATGGGAGTATTAGTATTCCTAAAAATTACCGTATTGGTACACTCAAACAGCACCTTCACTTTACCGAACCAACTGTAAGAGAGGAGTGTGCTTTGGTACTCTCTGAAGAGGAGCAGTGGAACTTCTACAAGATAGAGAAACTACTCTTTGGATTGGGGTTTAGTGAGGCTGATTTGGACAAAGACCCTCTAAGTTTCTCTGGGGGGTATCAGATTCGTATGAATCTTGTAAAACTCTTAGCCACTGAGCCTAATATGCTTCTGCTTGATGAGCCAACAAACTACCTCGATATTCTCTCTTTGCGTTGGCTTAAGGGGTTTATTCGTGAGTTTGATGGAGAGGTCATTCTCATTACACACGATAGAGATTTTATGGACTCTGTCACAACCCATACCATGGGTGTACACCGTAAGGGATTGCACCTTGTAGAGGGGAGTAGCCATAAGTACTACGATACCCTCGCTTTAGCTGATGAGACCTATGAGAAGACCAAGGCAAACCAAGAGAAGAAGCGTAAAGAGTTGGAGGATTTTGTAGCACGAAATAAAGCCAGAGCCTCCACAGCAGCCTTGGCACAATCGAAACAAAAAGAGTTAGATAGAATGGGAGAGATGGAGGAGTTGGCTACGGAGAGTAACCTCTCTTTCTCTTTTAACTACCAAAATACACCAGCAAAGATACTCTTTCGTGCTGAGAATTTAGGCTTTGGGTATGATGCCTCCACGCCTCTTTTTGAAGGGTTAAGCTTTGCTATGGAGAAGGGGAAGCGTATTGCTATTATTGGAAAAAATGGTAAAGGAAAATCGACCCTCTTAAACTATATTGCAAAAGAGTTGCCTCTACAACAAGGGAAAATTGACTACCACCCCTCAACACTCTTTGCACACTTTGGGCAGACCAATATTGAACGCCTCAATACCAAAGTAACCATTGTAGAGGAGATTGCCTCAATGTCAAAAGAGGTAGGTATTCCCCAAGCACGTAATATTGCAGGGCGTATGATGTTTAGTGGAGAGTTGGGAGATAAGAAGATTGAGGTTCTCTCAGGAGGGGAGAGAAGTAGGGTGATGTTGGGTAAGATTATTGCCACACCAGCGAATCTACTCTTTCTTGATGAGCCGACTAACCACCTCGATATGCAATCTATTGATGCGTTAGCTGATGCTATTGATGCCTTTGAGGGGTCACTCATTATGGTCACGCACTCCGAGATGCTTCTACACCGTTTGGCTGATGCGTTGATTATTTTCCATAAGGGGGGTGCAGAGTATTTTGATGGTACTTATGCTGAGTTCTTAGAGAAGATTGGTTGGGAAGAGGAGGAGGGGAGTAAACCCAAAAAGAAAAAGCCTAAAATGGACTATAAAGAGCGTAAACGCTTACGAAAACTCCTCATTAAAGAGCGTAATGATGCCAGAAAAGCCTACACCCAAGAGATAAAAGTGTGTGAGAGAGAGATTGAGAAGTTAGAGGAGCAGATGCACCAAAAGAGTGAAGCCTTAAGTGAAGCCTCAACCCAAGGGGATAACGATAAGATGATGCTCTATGCCAAAGAGGTAGGTCAGCTTGAAGCTGAAATAGAGAGCCTCTTTGAGCGTTTAGCTTCAGCCACACATCACGATGATGAGATACTCTTAGCGTATGAGCAGAAGTTAGAAGCCCTTGATGCGTAGGCAGTTGCCTACACACACTTAGATACTCTTATGGTTATCTTCGTGTTGGTGGTTCCAGACCAATTTTCCCCCACCTAAGAGGTGAAAATGAAGGTGTGGTATCTCTTGACCACCATCTTCTCCATTGTTTGTAATGAGGCGATAACCTGTCTCATCTACTCCTAATTTCTTTGCAACCTCTTGAATAAAAGGGGTCATCTCTGCCATCATTTGGGCATCTACTTCTTGAAAACACGCCACGTGTACTTTGGGAATAATCAGTACGTGAATGGGTGCTGTGGGGTAGAGGTCGTGAAAGGCAAGAAAGTGTTCACTCTCTGCTACGGTATTGTTGGGAATCTCTTTTTGAACAATTTTACAAAATATACACATGGGGTATCCTTTTTCTTCATTATAACATACAAAAAGTCTCTTAAATCCCCTTATTATGAACTTTTAGCTAAAATCACGGTAATTATTAATCGAAAATAGAGGTTTTATGAAAGAATTAGAAGAAAAAATAATACAAGCAGATTCGCTTGAGGCATTGGAGAAGGTGCGTGTAGAACTCTTTGGTAAAAAGGGAATTCTCGCTGGAGAGTTTGCCAAGATGAAAGATGTTCCTGGACCTGAAAAGAAAGCATTTGCACAGGGACTCAATGAGACAAAAGCAAAACTACAAGCCTCATTTGATGCACGTTATGAGGCACTAAAAGCTGAAGAGATTGAGCGTCTATTAAAAGCTGAATCTATCGATGCTTCACTCTATGGGACACTCTCAGAAAAGGGAGCATTACACCCTGTTATGGAGACAATGGATAAGATTATTGACTACTTTGTGGCACTGAACTTTGCTGTGGAGTCTGGTCCAATGGTTGAAGATGATTTCCATAACTTTGAAGCACTCAATCTTCCTAAGTATCACCCTGCACGTGATATGCAAGATACCTTCTATTTTAACGATGGTGGACTCCTTCGTACCCACACATCACCTGTACAGATTCGTACGATGTTAGAGAGTAAACCTCCTATTCGTATGATTGCACCAGGAACTGTCTTTAGACGTGATTTTGATGTTACACATACACCGATGTTTCACCAAGTAGAGGGGTTGGTTGTCGATGCCAAAGGGAGTGTAAGCTTTGCAAACTTAAAATCGATTTTAACTGACTTTTTACGCTATATGTTTGGAGATGTTGAGGTACGTTTTCGTCCGTCATTCTTCCCTTTTACCGAGCCATCTGCTGAGGTCGATATTAGCTGTATCTTCTGTGAGGGAGAGGGGTGTCGTATCTGTTCACACACAGGTTGGTTAGAGGTACTTGGGTGTGGTATTGTTGACCCTAATGTCTTTAAGGCTGTGGGGTATGATGATGTGAGTGGTTACGCCTTTGGTTTAGGTGTTGAGCGTTTTGCAATGTTAATGCATAAAATCCCAGACCTCAGAAGTCTATTTGAGGGTGATATTAGACTATTGGAGCAATTTAGATGATACTTACAAGAAGTTGGTTACAAGAATTTATAGACCTTTCTGAAGTCTCCAATGAGAAACTTTATGAAACATTTAACAGTATTGGACTTGAGGTTGATAGCCTACGTAAAGTAGAGATTCCTCAAAAGGTTGTTGTTGGAAAGATTCTCTCTGTGGAGAAACACCCAGATGCCGATAAACTCAATGTGTGTCAAATTGATGTGGGTGAGGGTGTGAAGCAGATTGTCTGTGGTGCTAAGAATGTTGTAGATGCTGAGTATGTGGCAGTGGCACTTGTTGGGGCTGTTTTACCAGATGATTTCCATATTAAACCAGCCAAACTTCGTGGTGTTGCATCTGATGGAATGGTCTGTGCCTCTTCAGAGTTAGGATTGCCTGAGATGGGTAAAGGGATTATGATACTCGATGAGAGTATTGGTAGCCTTGAGGTTGGACGTGAATTTGGAAGTTACGAGAAGGTGGCTGATACGATTATTGAGCTTGAACTCACAGCAAACCGTGGGGATTGTTTGAGTATCTATGGTGTAGCACGTGACTTGAGTGCAGCACTTGATATTGAGATGAAACCCTTTGAGTATAAAACCCCAGAGAAGATGAAGTTAGGGATTGCTAGAGAGGCAGAGTTACGTCAAAGTGGTAAAATGGAAGCAGACTTACACTATAAGTTGTTAAAGTCAGAAGCGTTAATTGCACCTTTTTTACTCCATTTACGCTTAGCGATGGTAGGGGTAGAGAGTGAGGGTGCATTAGAGACACTGCTTGCTTACACTACTCACGCCACAGGGGTTATTTTACGTGGATACCGTGCAGATGCATTCCGTACTAAAGAGGGGAGAATCTCTGTCCAACCACACGCAAGAGAGAAGGGGATTATGGAGGTGCGAACACCTTCTGAGTTAGCCTCTATTGTAGGGGTCAACCAATCTCCTCAAACCCTGCCAGATGCTTCAACAAAAGAGATGCTCATTGAAGCGAGTTATATTCACCCAGATGTGTTGGTTGAAGCAGTAAGCCAAACAGATTTAGTCTGTGATGGACTCTACTATAAGACCTCAAGAGGTTCAAACCCCGATTTAGCCTTTGGGTTGGCACTCTTTGCTAGTTTAGTCAATGCATATAGCACTATCTCTTGTTATGAAGGCTCTTTAGATGTCACCATTGAGAGAGAGAAAGAGAGAGTGGTTGTCGATGCTAAAACACTCTCTGATATTGTCGGAATGCCTGTTGAGTTAAACCGTATTGTCACCATTCTTCAAAAGTTAGGTTTTGGTATCTCTGCAATGGGTTCAGAGTGTATTGCTGCTGTGGTACCTCTGTTTAGACACGATATTAAAAATATTCAAGATATTACAGAGGAGATTGTACGTATTATTGGTATTCAAAATATTGAAGCCAAACCCTCTGTATTTGCTGAGAAACCAAGACTCAATGCTACCACACAACGTTATCAGGCAAAAAAAGGGTTAAAACACCGTGCGATTGCAAGAGGTTTTTATGAGAATCTCTCTTATGTCTTTAGTGATAAAAAACTACTTGAAGCGTATGGTTTTGCTGTAACACGTGAAGATTTAGCCTTGGCAAACCCTATTGCTGAAGAGTTAAACACCCTACGTTCAACCATTTTAATTAACCTACTCAACGCAGCAAAACGCAATGTAAGTTACAGCCAAAAGTCTATTCCTCTTTTTGAGATAGGGGCTGTTTTTGATGAGGTGCGAAATCAAAAAGAGGTACTCTCTTTCCTCTTTAGTGGACAGGTCTCTTCAGAGAGTGTAGAGAATGCTGGTAAACCTGCAATGGTTGATTTCTCTCATTTTGTAGAGAAGTTAAGTGGTGTCTTAGGGGCATTTACCCTAGAGAATACAGAGGCAAAAAATGGCTTAATGCACCCCTATCAATCGGCAAATATTCTCATAGATGGGGTTGTGTGTGGGTATGTGAGTAAACTTCACCCAACTGTACAAGAGGCGTTTGATTTACCTGTTACATTTATTGCAGAGGTCGATTTTGAAGCGTTACTTCCTAAACATATTCAAGCGACACCTATCTCTAAATTTCAAGGGGTCTATAAAGACCTCTCTGTGGTGATTGATAAAGAGATGCCATACGCACGTGTAAGAGAAGCCCTAGAGGGGGTTTCACTTCAGATGTTAAAGCGTTTCTACCCTGTGGATATCTATGAAGATGAAGCCCTTGGAGAGAAGAAGTCACTGACATTACGTTTCTTTATTCAGTCTATGGAGGCAACACTGAGTGAGGGTGATATTGAAACCGTTATGGAAAGTGTAATGCAGACATTACAAACTGAGTGCCAAGCGACATTGAGATAGTATGATGAAGATTGCATTAGCCTCTAGTTATGGATTTTGTTTTGGTGTTAAGCGTGCCATTAAAATTGCTGAGGAGCATAAGGGGAGCAAAACCTATGGTCCTCTCATTCACAACAAAGATGAGATTAACCGACTCAAAGAGGGGTTCAATATTGGCTTAGCTGAGAAGTTTGAAGATGTTGCCCCAGATGACTCAGTGGTTATTCGTACACACGGTATTCCCAAAGATGAGTTGGCAAAGTTAAAAGCACAAGACAATCAGATTATTGATGCGACGTGTCCCTATGTTACTACCCCTCAAAATATTGTGGCAAAGATGAGTCAAAAGGGGTATAGTATTGTTATTTTTGGTGACAAGAATCACCCAGAGATTAAAGGGGTGGTCAGTTACGCTTCAGATTTACGTAATGCGTTTATTGTTGAAGATGAGTCAGCCCTTGATGGATTGCCTATTCTCTCTAAAGTAGCCGTAGTGGCTCAGACAACCCGTAAACCAGAAGATTTCTTAAAAATTGTCAACCGTCTTATTTTAGAGCATAAAGAGGTGCGTGTCTTTAATACCATCTGTAATGCAACCTTTGAGAATCAAGATGCTGCAGCTGATTTAGCCAAAGATGCTGATGTGATGGTGGTTATTGGAGGGAAACACTCCTCTAATACCAAACAGCTACACTCTATCTGTAAACGCTACTGTGATGAGAGTTATCTTGTGGAGAATGAGAAAGAGTTAGAGGCGAAGTGGTTTGAGAGGAAGAGGCTTTGTGGTATCTCAGCAGGTGCATCAACACCTGATTGGATTGTACAAAATGTCATTGAGAAGATTGAAGAGATAGTAGGGGCATCGGTGTGAATCAGTTAACCTTAAAACCTATTGATAAGATAGATGGTACCATTCAACTCCCTGGGTCAAAAAGCCTCTCTAATAGAGCGTTGCTTTTGGCCTCTTTAGCCAAAGGAACAACGAAAATTGTCAACCTTTTAGAGAGTGATGATACACGCCATATGCTTAATGCCCTTAAAACATTAGGGGTAAAGTATACACTTTCTGATGATAAACGGGAGTGTGTCATAGAGGGAGTGGGTGGTGCTATCTCCATAGAGGGGGTGGTTGAACTCTTTTTAGGAAATGCAGGTACAGCGATGCGTCCTTTGTGTGCAGCACTCTGTTTAGGAGAAGGAACTTTTCACTTAACGGGTGAGCCTCGTATGAAAGAGCGTCCCATTGGACACTTGGTCGATGCCTTAAGAGAAGCAGGTGCGACCATTTCCTATTTGGAGAATGAGGGGTATCCACCTTTAAGCATTGAAGCATCTGGGCTAAAGGGTGGAGAGGTCTCTATTGATGGGGCTATCTCTAGTCAATTCTTAACAGCCCTTCTTTTGGCTTCACCTTTGGCTCAAAATGATACAACCATTACCATTAAAGGGGAGTTGGTCTCTAAACCCTATATTGATATTACCTTAGATATTATGCGACGCTTTGGTGTTGAGGTAGAGGAGAGAGGCTATAAGAGCTTTTACATTAAAGGGGGACAGCACTATAAGAGTGTAGAGAAGTTTATGGTAGAAGGCGATGCCTCTTCTGCTTCTTACTTTCTTGCTGCTGCTGCGATTAAAGGGGGGAGTGTTACGGTTAAGGGAATTGGAAAGCGTAGTATTCAAGGTGATGTGGCATTTGTAGACGTTTTAGAGAAGATGGGTGCAGAGGTTCTCTGGGACGATGAGAGTGTGACAGTCAAGCGTCATACCCTACACGCGATTGATATGGACTTTAACCATATTCCTGATGCTGCTATGACCATTGCAACGATGGCTCTCTTTGTAGAGGGAACGACGACTCTTCGTAATATCTATAATTGGCGTGTCAAAGAGACCGATAGGCTCTATGCGATGGCGACGGAGTTACGAAAAGTGGGTGCAACAGTTGAAGAGGGGGAGGATTATCTGCGTATTACCCCTCCAGCACACTTAAAACACGCTCAGATTGATACGTATGATGACCACCGTATGGCAATGTGCTTTTCCCTTTTGGCTTTAGACCCTGTCTCTGTGACCATTAATGAACCAGAGTGTACAGCCAAAACCTTTCCAGACTATTTTGAGATGCTTCAGAGCATTAGTCACTATACCTCTTAAGGGACAAAGGGGCATTTGCCCCCTAAAAACCTTACTATTCCCCCTCTCTTTTTAACGCTTTTACGACTACTTTAAATAAAATATAGTATAATAACGCAAAATTTGTGTACACATAAGGAAACAGGATATGAAGTTCGAAGATATCGAAATAGAAGAAGTTGATTTTGAAGCGATGCTCGAGGAGTCGTTCAAAAAGTCAGAGTCAAGAAGTGATTTAGTTACAGGAACCATTGTTAAAATTGATGAGAAAGACAACCTTGTTGTTGTTGATATCGGTGGTGGTAGAGATGCTAACCTCTCTCTCGATGAGATTAGAGACGAAGAGGGTAACCCAATGTTTAAAGTGGGTGACGAAATTGAAGTATTAAACCAAGGTAGAGGACGTATCTCTTACAAAGCTGCACAAGCAAGAGTAGCCCTTAATGAGTTTATTGCTGAGTATGATGATGAGCAAGAGTACATCATTGAAGGTGTTGTTACAAAGAAAAACAAAGGTGGATATGTTGTTGAAGTTGATGGTTTAGAGTTCTTTATGCCAAGAACACTCTCTTACCTTTCATCAAAAATTGACCCAATTGGTAAAAAAGTAAAAGCTGTTATTGTTAAAGTCGATAAAGAGAAAGGAAGCGTTGTTGTTTCTAGAAAAGAACTTATCGAAAGAGATAAAGCAAAAACAGAAGAGATTGTAAACGCACTTCTTGAAAACAAAGAGCCAGTTGTAGGAACAATTAAGAAAATTACTTCTTATGGTATGTTTGTAGATGTTGGTGGTATGGACGGTCTTGTTCACTACTCACAAATCTCTCACAAAGGACCAGTAAACCCATCTAAATACTTTGAAGAGGGTGATGAAGTCAATGTAATTGCACTTGAGTACGATAAAAAGAAAAGACACCTCTCTCTTTCAATTAAAGATGCAAACCCTGATCCTTGGGCTGATATTGATGCAATCATCGGTGTGGGTGATACAGTAACTGCTACTGTTTCTAACATTGAACCTTACGGTGTATTTGTTGACCTTGGTGAAGACCTTGAAGCATTCCTTCACGTTTCTGAAATCTCTTGGGATAAAAATGTGAAACACCCTAAAGATTACTTAGAGAACAATGCTGAAATCAACGTTGAAGTGATTGAAATTGATAAAGAGGGAAGAAGATTAAGAGTAAGTCTTAAAAACCTCCTTCCAAAACCAATGGACGCATTTACAGCTGAAAACAGAGTAGGTGATGTTGTAACTGGTACTGTAACATCTATTACAGACTTTGGTGCATTTGTAAGAGTAGGGGCTGTTGAAGGTCTTTTACATAACCAAGAAATCTCTTGGGATAAATCTAAAAATGCAAAATCAGAGCTTAAAGTAGGTGATGAAGTAGAAGTGAAGATTATTAAAATCGATAGAGATGCTGGTAAAATTTCACTCTCTAAAAAAGCACTTGAAGCTTCACCAATTAAAGCATTTGCTGAGACACATAAAAATGGTTCAATTGTAACAGGAACAGTAAAAGACAAAAAAGACTTTGGTGTCTTTATCTCTTTAGAAGAGAATGTTGATGCACTGATTAGAACAGAAGACCTTCACCCACTTAAATTTGACGAAATTGAAAAAGGTCAAGAGATTAAAGGTGTGATTAGCTTTATTGATGCAAATAATGACAGAATTAGAGTTTCTGTAAAAAGACTTGAGCGTCAAGAAGAGAGAGAAGCAATGGAGCAACTCAATCTTGAGCAAGACGATAGCATGACTCTTGGTGATGCTTTTGGCGATATGCTTAAAAAATAAAATACTCTACAACTTCGCTAAGCACCTCTAAAGGGTGTTTAGCATATGCTTAACAGCATCTCTTCATACCTATACAAGGTAGATTAAAAAATTACAAAAAGGTTATACAATGTCAAAAAAAACAATTGTTGTTTGTGACCATATACACCAAGATGGGTTGGATATTCTTGCAAACGATACAGAGATTGACTTTATTAATGCAGCAGATGAGCCAAAAGATAAACTCATTGCCGAGATTATCCCTTTAGCTGATGTGGCTATTACACGCTCTTCTACGGATGTTGATGATGCGTTCTTAGAGAGTGCAAAGAAAATTACAGCAGTTGTACGTGCTGGTGTGGGTGTGGATAATGTGGATATTCCAGGTTCATCAAAACAAGGAATTGTTGTGATGAACGTACCAACAGCAAACACTATTGCTGCTGTGGAGTTAACCATGACACATATGCTCTCTTGTGTAAGAACATTTCCTTATGCACACAACAACCTCAAGGTTGACCGTGTATGGAGAAGACAAGATTGGTATGGTACAGAGTTAAAAGATAAAAAACTCGGTATTATTGGTTTTGGTAATATTGGTTCAAGAGTAGGAAAACGTGCCAAAGCATTTGAGATGGATGTTTTAGCGTATGACCCCTATATTGATGCTTCAAAAGCGACCGATTTAGAGATTGGTTATACCAAAAACTTTGAAGATATTTTAGCGTGTGATATTATTACAATTCATACACCTAAAAACAGTGAAACCATTGGAATGATTGGCAAAGAAGAGATTGCTAAGATGAAAGATGGGGTGATTTTAATTAACTGTGCAAGAGGTGGTCTTTATGATGAAGAGGCACTTGTAGAGGGGTTGAAGTCTGGTAAAATTGCGATGGCAGGGATTGATGTATTCAATAAAGAACCAGCAACAGACCACCCACTTCTTGACCTTGATAATGTCACTGTGACACCACACCTTGGTGCAAACACAAAAGAGTCACAAAAAAATATTGCTATTCAAGCAGCTGAAAATGCTATTTTAGCAGCAAAAGGCATCGCTTACCCTAACGCATTAAACTTGCCCATTAAAGAGAATGAGTTACCAGATTTTGTACGTCCTTACTTGGAGTTGGTACAGAAGATGGGACATATGAGTGCGCAAGTGTTAAAGAGTGCTGTGAAGTCTATTAAAGTGACTGCACAAGGTGATGTGGCTGACTACTTGGAGTCTATGGGAACCTTTGCAACAGTAGGTGTCTTAACAGAGTCTGTGGGTGACCAGATTAACTACGTTAATGCAGAGTTTGTTGCACAAGAGCGTGGTATTGAGGTTGCTAAAGAGAGTAAAGTCAATAGTAGTGGATTAACCAACAAAGTAGCAGTTAAGTTGACCACACAAGAGGGAATTATTACCATTGCTGGTACAGTCTTTGATGGGAGTGTTCAGCGTATTATTGAGATAGATGACTATATTGTTGATGTTGAGCCAAAAGGGACAATGATTTTCTTTAGAAATACTGATGTTCCAGGTGTCATTGGTGATGTAGGAACCATTATGGCAAAGTATGGATTGAATATTTCTGATTTCCGTCTTGGTCGTGACAGTAAACAACAAGCCCTAGCAGTGGTGCGTGTTGATGCCCCTGTTACAAAAGAGCTACTTGATGCACTCGCTTCACTTGAAGCGTGTATTAGCGTGACACACGCAACCCTTTAATCTTTGATACTTCAACCAATTTTTTTGGTTGAAGTCTATCAAAGCCTTCAAAACTATTGATTTGAAATAGTTACTTTAATCATTAAATTCAATACAATTTGCTATAATCGCGACTATTATCCTACCATTGAAAAGAAGCAGAGGTTTCTTGATAGGTAAATTTTTTATGAGGAGCATATATGACATGGTTTAGACGCACTTTGTTGGTCTGTATGGTTACTTTGCCACTGAGTGCAAACTTACAGAATCTAACACTGCACAGAGCAATTAACATTGTCAAAAAGGACAACTTAGAGTTGAAAATAGCCCGTTTTACCGAGCAGATGAAAGCCTATGAGGCAAAAGCAACAAAAGGTAATAACTACGGTAAATTAGACGTAACACTTTTAGGAATGCGTTCAAATGATGCAGGGAATGTCTTTGGATTTAAACTGCAAAGTAGAGAGGCAAACTTTGGAGATTTTGGTTTTTCTGACTTCTTACAAGGTGTTGGAGGAGCGATGCAAGCTTCAAATGGAGATTTTCAAGCATTCTCAGATATGATGAATAATCCTCAAACACAAGCACAGATGTTAGCAACAGAGCCTAGTGATTTGAACTTTCCTGAAGCGAGAAATCACTACCAGACAAAATTCTCTTATATGCTTCCTATCTATACAGGGGGTAAACTCTCTGAGTATGGTCGTATTATGACTTCCCTCTATGCGATGAGTAAATATGATACCCAGAAGTTACTCAATGAGAAGGTCTATCAGACAAAAAAAGCCTTTTATGATATTACTCTGGTAGAGAACTACATTCATAACCTCTCAAAGATTATGCGAAATATTCGTCACTTAGAGCGTATTGTTCGTACGATGAAAAAAGAGGGGTATGCAAAAAATATTGATGTACTTGAGGTTCAAGCACGTAAAGCTGAAGCTGAGAGTATGCTCAACCAAGCAAAACTCAACCGTGAGTTAGCCTATCAGTTCCTCTCATTTCTCTTAAATCAAGAGGTGAGTTCTATTCATAGAGTCAAAGAGAATGCACCGATGCCTCATATTGATAACAAAGGGTTAGTCAAGAATAATATTGACATTCAAAAAGCCCTCTTAGGGTTACGCATTACAAAAATGGCAATGGGTGTGCAACGTGCAAACTTCTTACCAACAGTGGGTGCATTTGCTGAGTATGGAAGTGCAGACAATACACTCTGGAATGACTTTAGAGCCAAAGATGCTTATACCATTGGTTTTCAAGTACAGTGGAATCTCTTTAATGGTGGTATCGACCATGCTAACTATGAGAAGGCAAAATTGGAGTATTTCCAAGTACAAGAGAAAGTGGAGTGGGCAAAAAAAGGGATTGCACTACAAGTGAAGAAGTTACGCACAGAGATTTTAAGTGCTGATGCTGATATT
>Ga0256843_1002436_pt1 | contig 13578 bp, 15 predicted proteins | sample AlvinellametaG_FD_191572 | JGI IMG/M metagenome (GOLD analysis project Ga0256843, IMG submission 191572) | Pompeii worm associated microbial communities from hydrothermal vent at the East Pacific Rise, Pacific Ocean - Alvinella | ecosystem: Host-associated > Annelida > Integument > Unclassified ... | reverse complement strand
ATTTCATGACAACATCATTTATACTAGCGATTATAGGTCTAGCTATATCTATTGGGGCTTTGGGTTTGGGAGCTTTATATGCTCTATATAGATGGAAAAACAAAAAAGCAATCTCATTTAATGGGCTTGTAGTCGGATATATATCTATTTTTATACTTCTTGGTGCTTTTTCTGGATATAAATTTTTGACCTCTTCATACTATCTAACCAAAAAAGGAGTTGGATATATGGTTGATAGAGGGCAAGATATGGTATCTTCGGCTATTAGCTTTGGAATGGTAACTATTATTGATGGATTTGGAAAAACTGCCGAACATTATAAAAAAAATTGGGAACACCAAAAGTTAGCTCAAAGTGACAAAATATCATTTTCTATTATATCAGTACAAGAGATAAAAGATACAGATAAGCCAATAATTCATATAACATTTAGTGCCAAAAATAACTCTTCACAAATAGTTAGTCTAAATCAGATGATAAGAGATGAGCTTATTTTGCTAAAAGATGATAAGGGACTATGTTTTCCTCTAAATCTATCAGACAATAGAGAAATTACAATAGCACCACATAGCAATATAGTATCAGAGGTAGATGTAGCTTTACCAAAAGGAGTATCTCCTAAAACATTTTTAACACCAAATGGAGAAATCTCTTTGGGGAGATAAAAGGTATCGAATGAAACTAATTTTTAACATTTTAATTTTTACTATTTTAACAATACTTACACAGATAGGGGGAGTAATATATTTATTGTCTTTATGGATTAGTAAAATATACAAAAAAGGATTTATATTTAAAAGATTTTTTATATTTTCGATATTATATCTAATAGCAACCTTTTTAATAGTACCTATAATTGCACCAATATTCAAAAGAGTTCCAGTTAGTGACAAATTAGAGCCTACAAACTATTTAACTATTCTTTTCAACAGAAATTATGTTGACCCAAAATTAAATAAGGTACTAATAAAAACTCAAGAATATTTGTCAAATACCAATATTAAAGTCAAATATTTAGATGCTTCTTTCCCTTTTATAAATGGTTTTCCTCTATTTCCTCACCTAAGTCATAATGACGGTAAAAAAATAGATATTAGTTTTATATATAAAGATAAAAATGGAAATATAACAAATCAAAAAAAATCTATAAGTGGGTATGGTGTATTTGTTCCTATAAAAAAAGGTGAATACAATCAAACGAAATATTGCAAAGATAGAGGCTATTTACAATATGACTATCCAAAATATTTGACCTTAGGAAAGATAAATAGTGAATTAGTATTTTCGGAAAATGGAACAAAAAAATTAATAAATGCTATTTTAAAAAATAGAGAAATAGGTAAAATTTTTATAGAACCAAACCTAAAAACAAGAATGAAATTAAGGAATACAAAAGTTAGAAATCATGGCTGTAAAGCAGTACGACATGATGACCATATACATATTCAAGTAAAATAAAAATATCTTTTTGAGCTATAATCCCTCTACAAGGAGTAAGATGAAAATTTTTAAAAATATAATAATTCTCTCTATATTATTTGGAGTTATCTATATATTGCTAGATTATAACTATAATCGTATCAAAAAAGAGTCAGAACCTTTTATATATAGTGATATAAATAAAATTCCTGCCAAAAAAGTGGCATTAGTTTTGGGTACTGCAAAATATTTGGGTAATCATATCAACTACTATTATAAATATAGACTAGATGCTACATATAAACTCTTTAGAGCCAATAAAATAAAAGCTATTGTAGTTTCTGGAGACAATAGTACAAAATATTATGATGAACCAACAACTATGCGTAATGATTTGGTGGCAATGGGTATCCCAGCAAAATATATTACCATTGATTATGCAGGTTTTAGGACTTTGGATTCTATTGTTAGAGCAAAGGCTATATTTGATTTGAATGATTATATTATAGTATCCCAAAGATTTCACCTCGAAAGAGCTATTTATATAGCACATGCAAAAGGTCAAAAGGTGATAGGCTTTGTGGCAAAAGATTTTAAAAATACCTATTGGAGTAAGAGAATGGAACACCGAGAGCTTCTAGCAAGAGCAAAAGCTGTTTTGGATATATTTTTTGGTGTAGAACCAAAATTTTATGGAGATAAGGTAAAAGTTAAATATAAAAAATGAAAAAAACACTTTGTCCAAGATGTAGATATAGTATAGAGATAGATAAGAATAAAGAGTTTTCTCACTGTAAAATTTGTGAGCTTCCTTTTAAAACCTCTACAATATTGGATTTTGAAAATATAAAGTCTTCTCCTCAACCAAAAGATGGAGTAGTCATATATACCATAGATAAAGAGGAGAATAGTGTCTCTTTTTTTATACCAAAGCGTGGTTTTCATTGGGTTGATAGCTTTACATTAATATTAGCAAGTTATATGACTCTTTTTATGTTATCTATCTCTATTAGTTCTTTTCAAGGTTTTTTAATCTCAATACCATTTTTGCTAATGATTATTTTTGTTGTGTGGGAAAATATTATTTTTGAGGCAACAAATGAGGAAAAAATAATACTAAAATCTAATGAGTTAACTATTCAAGAAAGTAGCCTTTTTTCAAAAAATAGTTATACTATCTCTTATATTAAAATTATAGATATTTGTATATTGAGAGTTTATAATAAAGGAAAATTAATTCAATACAAAATAAAAGATAGTTCTTCATATAGTCCCACAATTTTGTGGGGTATAGAAGAGAGTAGATTTGCCTTTTATCTCTCTTTAGAAGAGATGGATTGGCTTGTTAGAGAGATGAAATATCATATCTTTAAAAAAGATATAAAGCTCAATTAGAGTTGGGAATGTAGTGAAAGTTGAGAGAGAATATGGTATCAAGGAGAGCATGGGACTCTTAGGTTATACCTCTTATTATAATGACTATGTTTGGTAGAGAATAAAAAACTTTAAGTTTATCCTCTAATACAAAAACCCAAACAACCAAAGAGGAACTTTAGCCCCACTACCTATCTCTATATTATCAGCTACCACAAAACTATTGGGTAAATCTTGTATCTGTTTATATCCTTTATTTTTGCCCCCAACTTCTATAATGTATTTACTATCCACCACAAAATCCCCTTTTTGAGCTACCTCTAATCTGCCATCTTCAAACATACTCATAAAAAAAACCTCTCTAATTGTTCCTATTTTACTATTTGAGCAGTACACAAAATGTAAATTTGTATTGGCTAGATAGAGTTTTTCTGGTTTGGTTAAAATATTATCCCCTTTGGATTTGGCTCGAAGTAGATTAAATATTTTTCCTCTTTTGAGATACTCCATATATCTATAAAGCGTAGCATAATCTTTTGTGCCTATTTTGGTAGAGAGTTCTTTGATATTTATCTTAAATGGATTAGATAAACAGACAAGTTCTATAAGCTTTTTTAGGTTGATAATCTTGTCATACTCTATGGGAAATATAGATGGTATATCAACCTCTACTACAGTATTAATAGTCTCTTTTAGTCTTATGGGATAGGTAGATGGGTTTTCAAAATAGAATGGATAATACCCATACTTTAGATACTCACTCCAAAACTCAAAAGGCTTTATTTTGGTCGTTATCTCATAGGCTATATCCTCATGATTGGTTAAAATCTCATCTACAGTATAGCTATCAAATTTTTTATCTATCTTTAGCTCCAAAAACTCTCTGAAACTAAGCCCTTGCATCGTATAGATTATCGCTCTTCGACTAAGGTCTCCTTTGGAGTGGTCAAGTCTCAATGCACTACTACCACTAAAGATAACCTGCAAATCTAACATATCATAGATTTTTTTGAGTTCTATCTCAAAATTTTTATACTTATGTATCTCATCAATAATAAGCAATCTCCCTCCACCTCTACTAAAGTTAAAAGCTATATCAAAAAGAGACTCAAGAGAGAGAGTATCGGCACTAAAATATAGTTTTTTACTTAGAGGAAGTGGATTTTCTTTAAGATATTGTAACAAAAAGGTGGTCTTTCCACTCCCTCTAGCACCTATAATCCCTATAAGCTTTTGAGAAAAATCAACTCTGTTATGTAGATAGCGTTTATATTTAAAATTATAGAGTCTAAGATAAGAAGCTTGATAGTTTTTTAATGTTTCAAACACAATTCTATCTCCTTTTTTAATGATATATCATTAAAATTATACTACTTTTTTGATTTCTTATCATTAACATTGTCTCTCTTTTATAAAATTTACCAACTATTTACAAGCTTTCTGAAAATAAATCAGTATAATATAAAATATTATATGGAGCATAGAGATGAAAAAAATTATTATTACAATCATGTTAGTTGCCAACTTATGGGGAGCAGATAGTTTTATAGTCAAAGATATAGGAGCTATAGAGGATTACCATTTCCTATCTCTCTTTGTTAGGTAAATATCTTTTGGATAAACATCAAAAACATCTACCCAATAGAGAGATAGCAGAGGGAGTTTATAGTGGAACTATAGACCATAAATATCCTATCAAACTTTTTATTCAAGAAGTTTCTGATGATGGCTCTCTTAGTGCTTATTATTGGTATGAGAAGTATCAACAACCTATTGATTTAGGTGGAAACTATAGAGATAAAAAGTTAAAGCTATACTTCAAAAAATATGATGAAAAGCAGAAAAAATGGATAAAAGTAGAGTCCTTTATTGGAGATTTGAAATATGGTAAATTTAAAGGTGTTTGGAAAAATTTACAAACAGGTAAGCGTTTTGATGTTAGTTTGAGATTAAATTAAAAAAACTAGATATAATAATTCGTTATCTGTTGGTACTCTTAGGAATTTTAATATTTATTGCTATTGGAGTATCAGCATATTTTAATGCTCTCAAAAAAGGTATAATCAAGATTGCAGGTGGAGAGATTATCAAAAGAGCAAAATCACCTATAAATTTTTTGTTTACATTTTTTTTACAGCTATCTATTTCAATGTTTTCTTTGATTATTATTGAAATTGTCTATCTAAAAATTTCAAAACCCCATTGGGTATTGATAGTCTATGGGGTATTTTTGATATTTTATATCTCTATATTGCATGGTGTATATCGTTCTCTTAAAATAACCAAAAAAACAACCCTAAAAAGAGTCTATTGGATACGAAAAGATGCCAAAGAGTTTAAAAGAGTTAATCTATTTAAAGTTGTTTTTGCTTTGGTTGGTATGGTTTTAATTGTTATTAGTATTCTATAATAAGATAAAATTTACCAACTATTTACAAACTTTGAAGCACTTTTTAGAGTATAATTTAAAAAAAATTAGGAAGATATAATGGAAGAGAGATTTCAAGAGAAACTAAACAGTCTGCCAAAAGAGCTTTTACCTTACAAAAAAAATATTGAAGCTACAAAACAGATATATATCCCAATAGAGTTGAAAAAAGCAAAGGATATAAGTTTAACTACAAGCAAAGTGGGAGGTTATCCCTATCTACCTATGGATATGGAGTACCCTATTGGAAAAGATGGTGTAGATTTAAATTTTTTGGCTCAAATCAATTTTGCAGAGATGCCACCACTCCAAAATTATCCTACTCATGGAATATTACAGTTTTATATTGATTATAAGATGAATATAGATTATGATGATGCACTCAATAGTAATATCGAGGTCATCTATCATGAGACTATAGAGCAGTCTTATCAAACTCAATTTCCAAAACTTGATGAGATTAGAGAAGATGAAGCGTATCTATCTCCTATTTATAATAATTGTGAGTTCAAGATGATATTCTGTTCACCTGAATATGAAGCTGTAGGTTATAGTGACTTTAGATTTGATGAAATAGAAATAACAGAGGATAGTGCTAGAAATGCGTATTATAAAGATAGTTTATCAAGCAGTGGGCATAAAGTTGGTGGATATGCTTTTTTTGCTCAAGCAGACCCACGAGAGTATAAATGGGATAAGTTAGGAGATTATACTCATTTATTATTTCAACTTGATAGTGATGATAAAAATAATATAATGTGGGGAGATGTGGGTGTGGGGAACTTTTTTATTAGACCTCAAGATTTAAAGAGTAGGGATTTTTCTAAAGTGCTTTTTAATTGGGATTGTTATTAGAAAATAGAGAGTTTTAGATAGTGATAACATTGAGATATAGAATATGAGAGAGATATTAATAACTATTATACCCACAGTTATTGTTATAGATATTATGACGATTATTTTTATTGTCAAAGATTGTGTATATTTCTTTGATGAAGAGAAACCAAAGCTTATTATGATAGTTCTTTTTTTGCCAATAGTTGGAGTAGTCTATATATTGATGAGATTAAGAGATGATATTAAATGGTATGTAGGTGCAAGTATTGTTGTTTTGGCTTTTACCTGTTCGGGTGCTAATAATAGGTTGGATTTCTATTTTTGTATGAAAATATTATCAAAATTGGAGAAGGTATTACATTTTTAATATTGTGGAAAATTTACTGACTATTTACTCATCATAGGAAGACAAAAATGAGTGATATATTAATAGAATATTTAAGTATAACTCTTCTATTGAGTCTAATATTTATTCCTAAAAATAGTTTAATATTTTATATTACTCAAAGATTGACCCATAGACCATTTTTGAAGATTATAAAATTAATCGTGGAAGTAAAATTTACCAACTATTTACAAACTTTTATCACAAAATCAAGTATAATTAAAATCAAAAAAGGCAGATGATGAAAAAAATAGTAATATCAATGTTGTTATTGGTTGGCTTGTTATTCTCACAAAAGAGTTGCAAAATAAATAAAAAAGTTGTTAAAAAACTAGAGAATATCTATGCCAAAGAGATAAAAGATTTGGATTATATCTTTGATGAAGAGAGCTACAAAGGATTAGAGAAAACATGTCAAACTATGCCTAACCAAGATAAAACTATTTTGGCACTTCCCTATGCTATTGGAGATGAAAATGCTTATACTCTCTCTTTAATCTTGGCAATAGTTGATAATAAATCAAAAACCATAGAACAGAGTTATTTTCATAAAGATATAGCTGTTAGTGATGCTGTTTATATTGCAAATATAGAGTTAGATTCATCACTTTATCAAAAAGGTATCTTAAAACTATCACTTACTTTTGAAGGCTCTTCTCGTGTTAACCCATATTTGTCAACAAAGATGTTTCTCTATAAGCTTAAAAAGAACAGAGTAAAAGTAGTTTTGGATGGCTTTGATTTTTTTGAACTTCATGGTGAAAATGATATGTGTCATGGAGCGAATGGTATTCATGACTACTTATGGAAAAATAAAAAAAAATTTCAGTTTCCTAATGCCATAGTTTTTAGACATAACTATAAATTTGAAGAGATAAATTGTGATGATATTTCTAAAGAGAGAGACTGGTCTGTGAAGTTAGAGCCTTTAAAGTTTGTCTATAAAAATGGGAAATATCAACAGATAGTAAAAACAAAACCAATATTCGATTTAAAAGAGATAGAAGCCAATGCCCAAAAAGGGTTAAAATATAAAGAGATTGTACTTAAAGCCATGCTTTATGAAGAGCCTATTGTCTCCTCTACACTACAAGCTTATAATAATATTGCCTACTATCTTCAAAAAGCAGGACATAACAAAGAGGCTATTTTTCTTTTGAAGAGGATAATATCAGAGTTTCCAAAAAGAGTGGTGGCTTATCTTAATTTGGGTGATGCTTATTGGGAATTAAACAAAAAGAGCAAAGCAAATATAGCTTATGGTCGGTATATATCCTTGATGAAAAAAAGAGGAAAAGAAGATAAAATTCCTAAATATGCACAAGAGCGATACAATAACTCAAAAAGTGATTTTGAAAAGGGTTTTGTAGCAGTTCACAAAGAGATTCAAAAAGTCAATCCTAAGTTTTCTACAAACAGAGGTATTGCCAAGCCCATAGCTATTGTTCCTTGGTTACAAAAGAGAGTTTTTACCATTAACAATAAAAATAACAAAATTGTAAAAGTTATCTCGTATAACAATGATAATAAAATGGAATTTTACTACTTTGCAATAACTAGAAGTGATAAAGATAAAGGCTTTTTACAACTATTTAGAGTTGATGATATAAACAAATCCTCTTGGCTTGGTTCTGTAGAGCTAGGGAAAATAACCAAAAAGATATTTCAAGAGGAGTATCCCTATGAGATAACATCCATAGTTCATAATGGTTTTCTTGTAAAAAATGATTTTATCTATTTTTATCAGAGATATGATGATGAAAAACATGACTCTTATTATTCGTATAGATATAAATTAGGTACAAAAGATTGGATTGAGAAGTGTAAATATTTTATTTCTGATGATTATCTCACTGAAGTGTATAACCACAAAAAAGATATGTATGTCAACTCCCATCAGTCGAGTTTGTATATTATAAAAGGTAAAAAAGAGATACCCATAATTGAATATAATAAAGAGGGGTTTGATGTGGGTATGGTCTCTTGGTCGAAAGATGATAAAATCTTATATTTTGATAATCATGCAATGTGTTTGGCTTGTATTTGGAGATATGACATAGAGACCAAAGAGTTAAGCAAGATAGTACCAGAACATGAAGCAAAAGCCCCTTTTGCCTTTAGTTATAGAGATAGAGAGTATGTGGTTTATATTGAAAACAATACCATAAAAGTAGCTACACCAAATAAAGAAAAATAAAATTTACCAACTATTTACAAGCTTTCTTAAAATAAAACTTATTTTTACGATAATTGGGATAATTGTTATATCTATTATAGTATTAAGACAATATTCATTGGATTCTATTACACTCTATCTTTTTGATATAGATAGCAATAAAATTATAGTAAAAACTCAAAAACCTTTAATCAATAAAAAAGTAAAAATAGAACTAATTAACCCATATATAAAAAATAAAATTAATATAATTTACAAAAATGGGAAAAAGCAAGATAGAATTTTTAATCTATATGGCACATATACTTTTATTGTAATATATGATGATAAATATTACGCAAAAATTACTCACTATAGATTTAATTGGCATGACCAATATCACTATATCTTTAAACTAAAAAAAGAGAAAAATAATATCTTTTTAGATACAAGAATAAATGGTGCAAATAGTCAAAGTTATTATGAGAAAATGAGCAAAAATCACAACTGTAAGGAACTATAGTGAGACTTTTATATCTTTTATTATTTACCACTTCTATATATGCCAACCCTATTGCATACAATTTACCATTTTTTAAACCGTTAATACACTTCTCTTTACTAAGTGAATCTATAGTTATTGCTATGCAATTAAAGGATTTTGGTTTTTATTTTTTTAGAATACTATTTATATGGTATTTTGTTACCATTTTTACATATTCAATCTTTTTTACATCACTTTTACTCTTGATGGAGGGAAAACATTTTGAATACTATATTGCTATAACAATAATAACCATCCTTGAACTAATAGTTATATATATTGAATCAAAAATAATAAAAAGGTTCTCTAAAATTTCATTTTTTAGAAAAGATGATATTACTATATCAAATAAAGAAGCTTTTAAAATATCATTAATAGGTAATCTCATATCAATATATGCAGGAGTTATATTCGATTTTTTTAGTCATAGTGAAATTTATAGATAAAATTTGCCAAGATAGATTCAAGTGTTGTAATAGTTACTTCAAAATCCACCTCATATAAATATCTTAGTGATGAGGATTATGAGAGTATGGAAAAAATAGTTGAGGGAATTTTTCATATCTAATCCTTTATCACCTTAACATCTACAAAAACCTCTCCATTTTTATCTTTTATAACAATAAAATCTCCATTTTTTAACTCTGCTGTTTTGATAGTGTATCTGTCGCCACTAAAATCTATCTCTTTTTTACTTCCAACTTTTATCTTTAGAGGAGACCTTTTTCTAAGCTCATCTCCTTTAAAAGATACCTCATCATTATCCCCAATATAGATAGGCTCTTCTACTACTTGAAGTTGACCATCTCTTAAACCTGTAGATTTTAATAGCTCTAACTCTTTGTCTATATCAATAGTAAGCTGTTTTTTTGTTTGATTGGTATCAGATGTCTGTTTTGGCATATCGTTATGAACGCAAGAGTTTAAAAACAGAAGTAAAAATATAGCTATAATATATCCTCTCATATCTATCCCTCCATCTTAATAGAACCTATAATTCTATCTATCATATTATAATCCATTTGGAGTTGAACCTTTTTTACCTCTCCTAATATCTCTTTTGCTCTATCCTTTGGAAGCTTCTCTCTTGAGAAAAAACCAAAACTCAATATCTCCTTGTTAAAGCTATTTGATTTTGCAACCCTAGAAAATGGAAAATTTCCATAAGTGACTCTATCATTATCAAAAACTGTTACTGTTAGATTTTTACTATTGTTACTCTCTTTGATAATAAAAGATTGTCTTTTACCAATATAGACTTTTCCTCTATTATTATGCATATCTAATACTGTAAAATCATTATATATATGAGTCTGTGTAGTCCAAATATCTGATAAGTTTGGATTACTAGGATAACTATAGAGATACCAAACTCCTACTAATTTTTCTAATAGTTTATAATCTTGGGTAAAAATATTAAAAGATGCCTGTTTGAGCATATAATCAATAGTCTCTTTTGAGTTGATACTCTCATCTTCAAAAATATCCATAGGAACACTATATACTTTTGAGATGGCGTAGAGATGAATTTTTCTTAGTTTCCCATTAAATGAATTTTGTATTTGAGATACCAATGCAGTGCTTATCTCTAGCTTTTGTGCTACCTCTTTTGTTGATAGGTTAAGTCTTTTTAAAATATAATTTAACTTCTCTTCATTAGTATATAATATCTCATCTTCCACTGCCATACAAAACCCCTTTAAAAAAAAATTAAAAGATTTACTAAATATTTACAAACTTTTTGCCTATGTTAAATATATAATATCTTTTAAAGTCACTAATCTAATTATAACAGATAAGATTTTAGTTTATTTAAAAAGAGCGTTAAAACTCTAAAGCGTTTTGAAGCTATACTCATTATAAAATTATACTAATAAATTATTTCAACTCTATTACCAAAAGACTTGACAATTTGACATATTATTTTATATGTTAAAATTTTTCAGATAAAATATCAATAAATAAATCTATGGAATCTAATGAATATGTTATCAAGAAAAGAACAATTGCAAAATTTAATCAACAAATATACTGATTATAAAAATAAAAGTAGATTAGATTTAAGTTCAGAAGAGACCATAAGAACTTGGATTAATGAGCTATTGGCAATCTTTGGTTGGGATGTCAAAGATACATCTCAAATCTTACAAGAGAAAATTTTATCAAAACAGGAGAAACAGAAACTAAAAGAGATTAACTCAACATCTACTAGACCTGATTATACTTTTAAAATAGGAAACCAAAAGCTTACTTTTCTTGATGCAAAAGCTCTAACTGTTAATTTAGAAACAGATAAAAAATCAGCTTTTCAGATTAAATCTTATGGATGGTCTATCTCTGCCCCTTGTGCTTTTATTACTAACTTTGAAAAGTTTGTTATTTATGATTGTACTTATACCCCCACAGAGATACAATCTGCTGATTATGGTAGAATTTACTTGACAATTGATGAGTATATAGAAAAATTTGATATTTTAGAGCAACATCTATTACGAAAAAATATATTAGATGGGAAACTCCAAAAACTCTATAATAAAACAGTTAAAAAATCTGAAAAGACCATTGATACAATTTTTGCTGAACAGCTATCTAACTTTAGATTGTTACTAGCCAACAATATCTTGCAAAATAATAGAACATTGATAGATAATAACTTAGAACTACTCTCTTACCTCACACAAGTTATTATAAATAGAGTTATGTTTATACGAATATGTGAAGCTAGAAGAGTTGAAAAAGAGGGTTTACTCCAAGAATTTTATGATTTAGGATTTTGGAATCAATTTAAAAACTCATCATATAATGATTTTTATGAACACTATGATGGTCCACTTTTTGAGAGAATCCATCTTTTTCAAGAGATAGAGGTATCTGATGAAATTTTTAAATCACTACTAGATTTACTCTACTATCCCTCTCCTTATCGCTTTGATGTAATTCCCACAAAACTACTAAGTGATATTTATGAGATATTCCTTGCAAAAAAACTTATTATCAAAAATGAAATTGTTGATGAAGAGTTAAAACTAGAATATACAAAATCCAATGGAGCTGTTAGTACTCCTCAATATTTAGCACAAGATTTACTAAAACGAACTATTGTTGCTGAAAAACTCATAGAAAAAGGTATGGATGAAATTTTCAATACCAAAATTTTAGATTTTGCTTGTGGTAGTGGAATCTTTTTAATAGAGATATTTGAGTATATTGAGAATCAATTAATCAACTGTTACAGAAAAAAACCAAACTCAAAATATAAAAAGCTATTTTTTAAACAAGGAGAAGAGATAGCTTTAACCATTGAGGGGAAACGACATATTATTAACAACTGTATCTATGGAATAGATATTGACCCAGAGGCTTATGAGGTGGCAAAAATGTCACTCTCTCTTAAAGTAATTGATAATTTAGATTTTTTTGAAAACTATCAAGAGTTAGGTGTTTTTGGAAGTAAAATACTAAATAGTGTAGGAGAGAATATAAAATGTGGAAATACCCTTATAAGTTCGGATATTACAGAAAAATATCCTCATATATTAAAAGATGAAGAGCAACTCTTTAGAACCAATACCTTTGATTGGAATAGCCAAGAGGGATTTAAAGAGGTATTTCAAACCAAAGGAGGATTTGATTTTATAATAGGTAATCCACCCTATGTAGAGGTGAAAAACTATAATGAAATCTATCCTATAATGCACCAATATATCAAAGAGCAGTATGAGACTACAAAAAATGGCAAAATTGACCTCTCTATAGCTTTTATTGAACGAGGAATCTCTCTACTAAATCCACAAGGTAAAATGGGATTAATTGTTCAAAGTAGATGGTTTAAGACTGCTTACGCTAAAAAAATTCGCCACTATATTACCTCTAATAATTTACTCTCTCAAGTCATTGATTTTGAGTCAAATAAGATTTTTAAAAGTCGTACCACCTACATCGCTTCACTCATATTATCTAAAGAGCCAAAAGAAAAAATAGTATTTAAAAAGATACCACAAGATATAGATGAACTCCCCTCTATATTAAGAGAGTTACCCCCTTATGAGCTAGAGAGTAGAGAGTTTGAGACCATACCATCAGAAGCTTTTAATCAAAATCCCTGGAATTTTGAAAATTCTCAACTTTTAGCCATAAAAACAAACCTACTTCATAAATTTGGAAATTTTGGAGCATTTGCTACTGTTAGAGTTGGCGTTCAAGTTTTATGGGATAGAGCCTACCATATCAAAGTAAAATCTATAAATAGCAACGGAACAATTACAGGAGATACAGGAGTTGAAAAAAATATTACTATCGAAATAGATGCATGTCGCCCTCTTATCTTAAACCAACGATTCTACCCTTTTTGTAAAGATGAAACCAACACCTATATGATATTTCCCTATGAAATAGTAGATGGGAAGAGTAACCCTATTCTCTTTGAAGAGTTTTCT
>Ga0256843_1002435_pt1 | contig 13580 bp, 17 predicted proteins | sample AlvinellametaG_FD_191572 | JGI IMG/M metagenome (GOLD analysis project Ga0256843, IMG submission 191572) | Pompeii worm associated microbial communities from hydrothermal vent at the East Pacific Rise, Pacific Ocean - Alvinella | ecosystem: Host-associated > Annelida > Integument > Unclassified ... | reverse complement strand
AGGTAATACATGATAAAGAGGCTTTTTTTCGATAGGGTCTATATTTAGGGCAGCTGGATGGTTATATACTAAATTTTTAAGAGTATTATTTTCATTTTTATTTACACCACAAATACCAGTTTTTCCCTCTTTTATATGACAATGATGACGACATAAAAGACATTCTATTGTATTTTCATTTAATACTTTGTAATACTCCATAACTTACTCCTAATGTTAAAATAATTAATATATTAAATATAGCAAAATATTTAAAATTTTCACGACTACCTACGAAATAGCTATAGGTAAGTTTTGCTATTTGATTTGTAAAAGTAGCGATTAAAATACCCCAAATAGCGATATTTTGATTTAACCCATTTAAAGCATATTTACTTAAACTAATTGTAATAACATCTACATCTGTAATTCCAGCTAAAAAACTAACGATTAATGTCCCACTATCTCCAAAATATTGATGTCCTACTTTTACTCCTGCAAATATAAGTCCAAAAAGTATACCATATTTTAGACTTTCTAATAATTCTAAAGGATTTTTGAATTCCATTTTTGTTTCATTTTGTGTATAGATATTATCTTTTACTAACGAATAAATATATAAAAAACCTACAATAAAAGCTAATAAAAAAGGTAAAGCTATCTCTTTTGCTATGTTTATATTAAAAAGCATAACCCATATAAAAACTCTTATAAGCATAATAGAATTTGCTAAATTTATAGCAATAGCTGTATGTTTTGAAAGAGTAGGGGTTTGTTTTGATTTTTGAGAAAAAGTGATAGTTGTAGCAGTACTTGAAGCAAGTCCACCTATAAGTCCAGCTAAATATATTCCCTTATTTCCCCAAACTTTATTTAGAATATACCCTAAAAAACTAAGTCCACTAAGTAATACTACAAAAAACCATAATTCATATGGGTTTATTAAATTAAATTTATCAATATATTTATTTGGTAAAATAGGTAATACAATAAAAGTAATGAGTAAAAATGTTACAGCTGCATTTAAATCTTTTTTTGATATATAAGTTTCATAATTTGTAAGTTTACCTTTCATATTTAGTAATACTACTACTAAAACAGCTATAAATATGGTGAGTTCTAGGTTTTTGGATAATAAAATACCTAATAAATAAGTAGTAATTAAACTAATTTCCGTAGTAATTCCTTTTTTTTGTTTATCTTTTGAATTTAGATAATATCCAATAGCAATTAAAATAATAATTCCATAAAAAGGGTTTATATTTACAAAAGTAGATAAATAACCTATTAAACTTACAAGTCCAAAAGTTCTAGCACCTGCTTGGTCTGTTTCATTTTTATAAAGGTTATGAAGTTCTCTTTGAAGGCCGATTATAAAACCGATAATTACAGAAAGTAAAATTTTTATATATTCATTATTTAGATACTCCATAACTACTCCTTATGGAGTAATTATAGCATATTATAATATGTATTTAATTTCTGGATGGTCTTGTAGTTTTTTATAAAGTTCATTTCTTTCATCTTCACTTGTTACATGAACTTGAACTTTATGTGAATGAAAACTTTTATGAGATTTTGACTCTTTACTTGAGATGTGATGTGGAATACACTCTTCTACTGCATCTTTTAGTTTTGCTTTATCTTTTCCAAATACACAAAACTCCCAAGTTCTTGGATATTCTACTTTTGCATCTTTATTTTCCATATTTAACCTCCTTTAAAAGGTCTTTAAATAAATTAAACATACCACCTTCTAAATTTATTAAATTTTTATAACCATATTTAGTTAATAATTTAGAAGCTATAGCTGTTCTGTGTCCTGTTCTACATATTATAGCAAATTTAGAGTTTTTATTAATATGATGTTTTTTTAGTTCAGTTAAAAAATTTGGATTAACTTCACCTCTTTGGTTAAAAAAAGTAAGTTTAATAGATTTTGGAATTACTCCTGTGCTTTCCCATTCCATTGGTAGTCTAATATCTATAATAGGTATATTTTGTTTTTGTAAATTTATAATATTCGTTTTTATTGCTTTAATATTCGTTAAAGCAAATACTTGCCCTATAAAAAGGGCTAGTAATAATATTTTTTTCATTTTTTATCCTTATTGAAAAAAGATAGTAGGAACAATTGTAGGGTATTTTTTCATATTTCTGAAGATATGTTTTCTTACAACCCCTCTTAGTTCATTTTCAAAGACTCTATTTTTTTCAAATACATAAGGTTTAGCATGTTTAATATAGTTTAGTAACACTTCTTCCATCTCTTTTGCAAATGCATTATCATCTTTATCACTTACAAGACCATAAGTAGTAACTTTTGGTCTGCCTATTAGTTTTTTATTTTTTGAATCAATTTGAGCAATAATAATTACAATACCATCATTTGCTAATTTTTGTCTATCTATTACTATATCATCAGTAATTTCTTTATTGATTTGATTATCGATATAAATTTTACCAACTTTTACATTTTTTACTTTTCTTACACGATTTCTTGTAATTTCCCATTGTTCACCATCTTGCATGATAAATATATTTCTATCATTAATTCCTACACTCTCAGCTGTTTTTTTATGTCTTACTAAATGGTTATATTCACCATGAACTGGTAAGAAAAATTTTGGTTGAGTAAGTCTTAGCATAAGTTTTTGCTCTTCTTGAGCAGCATGACCTGATACATGAATTTCACTAAAGTCTTGATATGCTACTTTCGCACCTTTTTTCATTAAATAGTTGATAAGTTCACTAACTCCTGGTTCATTCCCTGGAATAGCTTTTGCACTAAGAATGATTTGATCACCTTCTTTAAGTTTTACATGTCTATGCTCATCTATAGCCATTCTATATAGTGCAGACATACTTTCACCTTGGCTTCCTGTTGTGATGATTAATATTTCATTATCTGGGTATCTTCCAATCTCATGTGCATCAATAAAAATATTTTTTGGTAATTTAATATAACCTAAATCCATAGCTACATCAAGGTTTTTTTCCATACTTCTACCAATAATACAAACTTTTCTTCCATGTTTTATACCATAATCAATTGCTTGATAAACTCTATGAATATTTGAAGAGAAAGTACTCATTATTACTCTTCCAGTACTTTCTTTAAAAAGTCTATCAAATGTAGGGCCTACTACACTTTCACTTGGAGTAATTCCTGGTTTATAAGAGTTTGTTGAATCACTAAATAGTGCTAAAACTCCTTTTTCTCCATAATAGGCAATTCTTTGTAAATCAGCAGGATATCCATCTACAGGTGAATGATCTATTTTAAAATCCCCTGTGTGAAAAATTGTTCCAGCTGGTGTTTGGATTGCTAGTGAAGAAGCATCTATTATAGAGTGAGTCATATGGATCCACTCAATATAAAAATCTCCTATTTTAATAGGTCTTCTCTTTTTTACAGCTCTAAAATAGCTTGTATATTCTCTCATTTTGTGTTCATTGAATTTATTTTCAATCATCGCAAGTGGAAGTGCTGTACCATATATAGGAAGTTGCATCTCTTTAAATAGATATGGAACTGCACCAATATGATCCTCATGTCCGTGTGTGATAATAAGTGCTTTTAATTTGTGTCTGATTTCTCTAAGGTAAGTAAAATCTGGTATTAAAATATCTACTCCATGCATATCCTCAGTAGGAAAGCTCATTCCACAATCGATTATAATTGCACTATCTTCTGTTTCAAGTACTGCACAGTTTCCACCGATTTCATCAAGTCCCCCAAGTGGAGTAAATCTAACCCATCCTTTTTTTTCTTTATCTAATTTACTATCAGTATTTAATCTATTTGCTTGGATTTTTTCATTTTCTAAAAACCCTTTTTTTAAGTCTTTAAACCATACAAAATTTTTAGGATTTAGTTGTTTTTTATTATTGTTATTATTACTATTATTATTTTGAGTCTCTTTTTGTGTTTGTTGTGGTGTTGTCATTTTTTGTTTCTCCTTTCAATTCAGAAAAAACTTCAAAAAACAACTCTTTGCTTACTTGATGCGGCCTTATGTTTTTTTCTATATTTAATTTATCAAAAACAGTTTCTAACTCTTTTTTGCTATATTTAGCTGATAAATTTTTTAGGAGAGTTTTTCTTGGTTGGCTAAAAGCAACTTTTAAAAATTTAGCAAATTCTTCATCATATTTTGGCTTAAATTTTTTGAATAAAATCACACTTGACATAACTTTAGGCGCTGGGACAAATGCACTTGGAGGGATATCAAATTTTATTTCCGTTTTAGCTACACTACTTGCAATAATAGCAAGACTTCCATATATTTTCTCTCCCACTTTTGCATTAAATTTTTCAGCTACCTCTTTTTGGATTAAAACCAAAATATTTTCGCAATTTTCATCATTTAAAGCTTTTAAAATGATATTTGTTGCTACATAATAAGGTAAATTAGCGATTAAGTTGTATTTTTCCTCTCTTAATCTCCCCGTTTGCCAACTATCTAATACATCTCCACAAACTAATTCTATATCGAATTTTTCTTTTAATATTTTACATAAATCTTCGTCTATCTCATAAGCTACTAAGCTATTTTTTTGAAGTAACTTTTCTGTTAAATCACCCAATCCAGGACCAATCTCTACGATTAAATTATCGTCATTGGGCATCGATTCGATGATTTTGTCTAAGTAGGTTTTATCTTTTAAAAAATTTTGTCCGAATTTCTTTTTGGCTTGTATTATAGCATATCCTTTTGTTTTTTTGATAGAATTATAGTATATTTTTAAAAAAAGTGAGAAAGAGCTATGCAAAAAGCAAAAGAAGAATTAGGAAAAACACTTCTTAATTTAGCTAATTTATTGTTAGTTTTATTTTTGTTAAATACTTATTTGCAAAAAGAAAATATAAATTTTGCACTTTTATTTTTCTTTATCTATGTATAATAGGTATTTATAGAGCAGGTTATATTTTAATTAAGGAGAGTGAAAATGACAAGTTTTGAATTAATGATATATATTTTAGCTGTATTTGTTACTATAGGACTTATTTATTTAGAAATTGAATCTAGAAAGGCAAAAAATTGAACTATTTAGCAAAAAGAATAATTCCATGTTTAGATGTAAAAGATGGTAGAGTTGTAAAGGGTGTGAATTTTGTAGGACTTAGAGATGCAGGTGATCCTGTAGAGGCTGCAATTAGATATAATGAAGAAGGAGCTGATGAGCTTACATTTTTAGATATTACAGCTACTCATGAAGAAAGAGATACTATAGTTGATATTGTAAAAGAAGTAGCTCGTGAAGTATTTATTCCACTTACAGTAGGTGGAGGAATTAGAGAACTTAATGATATTTATAAACTTTTAAATGTGGGATGTGATAAGGTAAGTATAAATTCAGCTGCAGTAAAAAGACCAGAATTTATAGATGAAGGTGCTAAAAGATTTGGAAGTCAATGTATAGTTGTAGCGATTGATGTAAAAATGGTAGCACCTAATAAGTGGAATGTATTTGTAGCAGGTGGTAGAAAAGATACAGGAATTGATGCAATTGAATGGGCTAGAGAAGTTGTCAATAGAGGTGCTGGTGAGATACTTCTTACATCAATGGATAGTGATGGGACAAAAGCTGGATTTGATATTCCTATTACCAAAACAATTTCTGAGATGGTAAATGTACCTGTAATTGCTAGTGGAGGTGCTGGTAAAATGGAGCATTTTACTGAAGTTTTTGAAAATAGTGCGGATGCAGCACTAGCTGCTAGTATTTTTCATTTTAGAGAAATAGATATTATTGATTTAAAAAAATATTTGAAAAATGAAGGAATAAATGTAAGATTATGAAATATTTAATAATTTTTTTAGTAACTTTTAGTTTTGGATTTGAAGTGTTTTTTGATGACTATTATCAAAAAACTATTTTTCCTGATAAAAAAGCTATATTACTTGAAACAAAAAAACCACTTCAAATAGATTATTCTCCAAAAATTTATACAAAAAAAGGGATTGTTTTATTAGATTATGATCAAGCAGATCAGTTTGTAAGAAATGATTTATATTTTGATGGAAATATTAAAGATATAAAAGTGGGTATTTTAAACTTAGATGAGGTTAGAAATAATATTATTAAAAGATTAAATCATTATTACAAAAATTGTAGATTAAAAAAATTGGAATTTAAAGATAAAATCGAAAAAAAGGTGTTTTTTAAACCTACAACTATTTTAATAGATACAAAAGTAATTTTAGAGTGTAATTAACTTTTTATTATTTGTATAAAATCTTTAAATTTTGATAATAAATTTTCTATTTTGACAATATCAAATGATTTTAAAGCTATATTAAGTTCTTTTGTATATTTTTGTAAAGATTTTAAATTATAATTTTTTGAAAGCTTTTCTAATTTTTTTATGAAACTTTTTATATCTGAAATATTATTACTTTTTTCTATTTTTGTATATATAGGAATAATCTCTTTTTCTATATCTTTTGTTAGAGATTTAATTTTTTGTTTGTTTAATCCATTGAGTGTAAAATTTATTTTGTTTTCATTTTCAATTTCTTTATTTACAATTTTATGTTTTAAAAATTGACTAATAGTTTGAAATAACTCTTTTTTTGTAAATGGTTTTTTTAAATAAGCATCAAACTGTGTAGTAGCATCTAAGTGAAGTGATGAAGCTGTTATAGCTATAATAGGTACATTTGATAGTTTTTTTATCTCTTTAGCTGCTTCTTTCCCATCCATAAGTGGCATTTTTACATTCATCAAAATTAAATCTATTTTATGTTTTTTAAATTTATCTACAGCTTCTAAACCGTTACTAGCAGTAATTATAGTTATATTTGTATTTTTAAAATAATTTATGATTAGATTATTGTTGTTTTCAATATCATCTACAGCAAGGATAGTGGCTTTGTCAAAAATGATATCATTATTTATTATATTAGGTGTGGGTATTTTAGAAGAGATTTCTACATTAAATAAAGTTAATGTAAAAATACTCCCTTTTCCTTCTTCAGATTTTACACTTAATTGTCCATTCATCATTTTTGCTAATTTTGAAGAAATTGAAAGTCCAAGACCTGTCCCACCAAATTGTTTGATATCTTGCCCTTTTACTTGTTCAAAAGCTTCGAAAATGATAGGGATTTGATCTTTGGGAATGCCTTTTCCAGTATCTTCTACATCAAATATTAAATTTACTTTATTAGAGTTTTCAATCTTTTGAATATGTACAGATATTTTAATATACCCTTTTTGTGTAAATTTAATAGCATTTCCTACTAAATTTAATAAAATTTGTCTTACTCTAACAGTGTCTATTACTAGACTATTTGGTAGGTTTTTATCAATATCTATAATAATCTCTAAACCTTTTTTTTCCGCTTCTATAGAAAAAATTGTTTTAATCTCTTCTATAATAGCTTTAATATCAGCAGGTTGTTTTTGAATATGTAGTTTTCCAGCTTCGATTTTAGAGAGGTCTAATATATCATTTATAAGTATTAAAAGAGCATTTGCTGCATTTTGAATAGTTTTTATATGGGATAGGTGAGTAGGATTTTTTATCTCTTTTGCTAATATCTCTGTAAATCCAATAATAGCATTCATAGGGGTTCTGATTTCATGAGACATATTAGAAATAAATTCACTTTTAGCTTTTGCTGCACTTTGTGCTTTTAGAGTCATTTTTTTTAGCTCTTTTTGTTGTGCTTTTAATTTTCTATTCCAATATAAAACAATACTTAAAATAATAAAACTGATAATGGAAATTTGCCATATTATTGTATAATCTACTTTTTTATTAAATGTAATTCCTACCCATTTATTGTATATAACCTCTTTTTGTTGAGGTGTAATAGTATCTAATACTTTATTTATAATATTTATACCAGTCTCTCCTAAATCTTTTCTAAGAGCTATACTTAATGGAAAACTGTTTTCTAATTTTCCTGCAATTTTTAGATTAAAAAAATTGTATTTATTTATGTTATAGCTTGCTACGGGAAGGATAGAAACAAAAGCAAAAGCTTTTTTATCAGATACAGCTTCTAAAGCTTCTTTTATATTATTTACATATATTAGTTCTATTTGTTTATAGTTTTTCAATAAATCAGTAATTGCATAACCTTTTATAGCTACTACCTTTTTTCCATATAGTGCTTTTATATTATCTAAAAAAGGTTTATCTAAGGTTGTAACCATTACTATAGAATAATTAAGATATGGTTTAGAAAAATTCAAAAATTTTGTACGAGAAATAGTCTTTGTTGCACAAGAGAGCATATCAGCTTTGTTTTGTTTTATTTTTTGTATCCCTTCTTGCCAAGTTTTTATATCAACTCTTTTAAATTGCAAACCAGTTTTTTTAGAGATTATTTCTAAATAGCTACTTGAAATTCCTTCATAATTCCCTTTTTTATCAATAAATTCAAAAGGTGGCCATATATTATCTGCTACAAATCTTAAAACAGGATGTTTTTTTATCCACTCTTTTTCTTTTTTTGTAAGTTTTAAAGTGCTACTAATATTTTTTGCATATACAATAAGCTCTCCTATAGGTGTAGAGTTATAGATGATAGGATTTTTTATGATTAATAAATCTTTGTATTCTTTTGGAAGTTTTTTATTTTTGATTAATTTCCCATCTTTTTTAAATACAGAATAAAATATTTTATTATTTATTTTGTCTATTATAACAATAGCTTGAATTCCATTGTTTTGACTTATATATTGATCGATTATTTGTCGAAGAGATTCCCCATCATAATTATATAAAGGGATAGAAGAGATATTTGCAATATCTCTCGCTGTTAAGTGTATGTTACTTGCAAATAAAGTATGCCAAAAAATAAATAGAAATAAAATTATTTTATTTATCATTGCTTTCATCTATAGATATATATTTTTTTAATATTTTGTCATATGTTCCATCTTTTTTCATCTCTTTTAATACTTTATTAAATTTAGGGATAATATTTACAAATTTTGAATCTTTTCTGATTAATAATGAAAATTTAAATTTTTCAAATACATGTGGACATGCTATTATTTTTTTTAAGTTTTCTTTGTATTGAGGATATTGTTTTATTAGTTTTTTTATAGTACTAATCGCTATAAATTCATTTGACATATATATATCTGCTCTTTTATTTGCTATCATTAGTAATGCATTTGTATTTTTTGGAACCCATATTACGTGTTTTAAATTTTTATAGTGTTCTTTTGCCCATCCAGCTCCTATATAGTCTACTACTATAAAATTATTAAATTCTTCAATAGATTTTATTTTCATAATTTTATCTATTTTTGGATTATCTTTTCTTGTAAATATTTTTTCTTCAACGATAATAATAGGATCAGTTGCTTTTAAAAATTTTAATCTTTCTTTTGTAGGAACCGTAATCATTCCATCAGCTTTTCCTTCTTTTACATATTTTTGAGTTCTTTTCCAAGCATATAAATTATATTTTAGAGGGATATTCATTCTTTTAAATGCTTCTAGCATAATCTCTTTAAATACCCCTTTTGCTTCTCCATTTTGATCTTTATATATAAATGGTTTATAATCTTCATCATCATTCCATATAAATGCTTCTTGCGCTTGTAATTGTAATAAAAATAATATTACTAATAAAAATTTCATATTGACTCCTTTTAATCTTTTATTAATTCTAAAAACTCATCTAAATGTTCTTGAAATATATCTACTATTTGAGGATCGAATTCTTTTCCTTTTCTATCTATTATATATTGAACAGCTTCTTTTGGATCCCATGCTTCTTTATAAATTCTTTTATGTGTTAAAGCATCTAATACATCCGCAAGAGCTACAATTCTTGCATATAGATGAATCTCTTCTCCTTTTAAACCTCTTGGATAACCAGTTCCATCCCACTTTTCATGGTGTTCATATGCAATTATCATAGAAGCTTTTATAAACTTTCTACTTGCAATTGAATGGATTTTTTCATTTTCAAAAAACTCATAAGCTTTTGTTGTATGTGTTTTTATTATTTCAAATTCTTCTGGTGTAAGTTTTCCTTTTTTGTGTAAAATCTCATCTGGTATAAAAATTTTACCTATATCGTGCATAGCGCTTGTATGATATATTATTTCTACATCATCATCTGTAAGAGCAGGATGATAATATGCTAATAGTTTGGACAGTTCTGCTACACGATGAATATGTCTTCCTGTTTCATCTGAAATAGATTCTATTATTTCACTAAGCATAAATAACATCTCTTTTTGATTCATTTCAAGTTCTGTATAAAGTCTTTTTTGAGCTTTTTCTAGTTTTTTTTGTATTGAGATATTATGTTTTTGAAGTAATTTTTTAGCTGTATATAATTCTACATGAGTTTGAACTCTAGCTAACAACTCTTCAGGATGAAAAGGTTTTGTTATATAATCAACTCCACCTACTTCAAATCCCTTTTTTAGTGAATCAATATCAGCTTTTGCTGTTAAAAAAATTACTGGAATATCCATAAGTCTTGGATCTTCTTTTATTTTTTTACAAACTTCAAAACCATCAATTCCTGGCATCATAATATCTAATAAAATTAGAGTGAATGTATTATTAGCTAGAATTTTTAAAGCTTCTTCCCCACTTTTTGCATATGCAAATTCATAGTCATTTTCTTCTAATATATTCATAGCTACTTGAATATTTTCTAATACATCATCAACAATAAGAATACTATAATTTTGTGTAGCCATACTAACTCTCTTTACTATTTTATTTTAATTATATCAGATTATTATAACAAAAAACTGACAAGATTTTAAAAATTATTTAGAAAAAAAACTCAATGAAATTTTCTTGATTTCTTCCTTCTAAAAAGGAAAAAATCTAATAAATTTTATTGAAAAAAATTAAAAAATAGATTATAATTTCACTCCCAAATACAGGTTGGGAAAACCAACGAGATCTTTTAAAAGGAAATTTATGGAAAGAATTAGACTTAAACTACAAGCTTACGAGCACAGAGTATTAGACAAATCAGTAGCGATTATTATCGATGCTATTAAGAGAACTGGAGCTGAAATTAAAGGTCCAATTCCATTACCTACAAAAATCAAAAGATATACAGTATTAAGATCGCCTCACATCAACAAAGATTCAAGAGAGCAATTCGAGATTAGAATTCACAGAAGAATGATTGATGTAGTTGCAGCAAGTGGAGACACTGTTGATCAACTTATGAAACTTGAACTTGCACCAGAAGTGGATGTTGAAGTTAGGGCTTTAAATAAGTAAGGAGAAATGAATGGAATTTATAGTTGAAAAAATTGGAATGAGCAGAACAGTTTCAGTTCCAAGCACACCAGTTACTCTATTAAAAGTAAAAGAAGCTAAAGTAGTAGAAGTAAAAGATGGTAAAGCTTTAGTTGCATATAGCGATGGTAAAAAACTTAATAAAGCTATCGAAGGTATGCAAAAAAAATATAATTTAAGTAAAGAATTCAATAGATTTGCTGAATTAGAAGTAGCAAATACTGAAGCTGGAGATTTAGATGTAACTCCATTAGAAGCAGGTAAAACTGTAAAAGTTACATTCAAATCAAAAGGTAGAGGATTTAGTGGTGTTATTAAAAGACACGGATTTGCTGGAGGTCCAGGAAGTCATGGTTCAAGATTCCACAGAGCACCAGGTTCAATTGGTAACTGTGAATGGCCAGGTAGAGTTCAACCAGGACAAAAAATGCCAGGACATTATGGAAATGAAACAAAAACAGTTAAAAACGAAATTTTAAGTTTCGATCCAGAAACAGGAATTATCGTAGTAAAAGGAAGTGTTCCAGGTGCTAATGGAGCATTAGGAAGAGTAAGGATTGCGAAATGAGTATCGAAAAAGTAACAACATTACCAGAAGAATTTCAAGGGATTAATCCTCATAACCTTTATTTATATACAAAAGCTTATCTAGCAAATATGAGAGCAGGAACTGCGCATACTAAAACTAGAAGCGATGTAAAAGGTGGAGGTAAAAAACCTTGGAGACAAAAAGGGACAGGAAGAGCTAGAGCTGGAAGCATCACTTCACCAGTATTCGTTGGAGGAGGTGTAGCACACGGTCCAAGAAATGAAAGAAATTGGTCTCAAAAAATCAATAAAAAACAAAAAGCAGCAGCTTTAAGATTTGCTTTAAATGAAAAAGCAGAAAATGGAGCATTATTTGTAGTTGATTCAATCAAAATTGAATCTGGAAAAACAAAAGATGCTGTAGCATTCTTAAATCAAATCGGTGCTAGAGATTACTTAGTTGTAGTTGATACACTAGATGAAAAAACATTCTTAGCATTTAGAAATGTTAAAAATGCTTATGTTATTGAAGCAGATGAATTAAATGCATATGATGCAGCAAGTTTCTTTGCAATCGTATTCGAAAAATCAGCTTTTGAAAAAGTTATAAAAGGCTAAAAAATGGCAGATATTACAGATATCAAATCAATCGTGTATACAGAAAAAGCTCTAAATTTACAAGAGCAAGGTGTATTAGTAGTTCAAACATCACCAAAAGTTACTAAAAATCAAATTAAAGAGATTTTTAAAGACTATTTTGGAATCAAAGTTTTAGGTGTAAATTCTCTAAGACAAAAAGGTAAAACTAAAAGATTTAGAGGAATTGCTGGTAAAAGAAATGACTATAAAAAATTCTATGTAAGTATCCCAGAAGATGCTAAAATAGAAAGTTTAAGTGTATAAGGATAAACAATGGCAATAAAATCATATAAACCATATACACCTTCAAGAAGATTTATGACAACTCTTGATAATAGTGATATTACAAGTAAACCAACTGTAAGAAAATTATTAGTTAAACTTCCAGCAAAAGCGGGAAGAAACAATAACGGAAGAATCACTTCAAGACATAAAGAAGGTGGAGCAAAAAAACTTTACAGAATTATTGACTTCAAAAGAAATAAATTTGGAGTACCAGGTGTTGTATCAACAGTTGAGTACGATCCATATAGAAATACAAGAATTTGTCTAATCACTTATAAAGATGGTGATAAAAGATATATTATTCAACCAGAAGGTTTAAAAGTTGGTGATGTAGTTGAAGCTGCAGAAGCTGGACTTGATGTTAAACCTGGTAATGCAATGAAAATCAAAAATATCCCAGTTGGGACAGTAATTCATAATATTGAATTAAAACCTGGAAAAGGTGCTCAAATAGTAAGAAGTGCTGGAAATTCAGCTCAAATTATGGGTAGAGAAGGTAAATATGTAATCGTAAGATTACCTTCAGGTGAAATGAGATATATTCTTGGTGAATGTATGGCAACAGTTGGTACTGTTGGTAATGCAGATGTACAAAATATCACTATTGGTAAAGCTGGTAGAAGTAGACACTTAGGAATCAGACCTCAAACAAGAGGTATCGCGATGAACCCAGTAGATCACCCACATGGTGGTGGTGAAGGTAGAAGTAAAGGTAATATTCCTGTAACACCTTGGGGTAAACCAACTAAAGGTTACAGAACTAGAAAAAATAAAAAAACTGATAAATATATAATTTCAAGAAGAAAAAAATAAGGACGGGAAATGGCTAGAAGTTTAAAAAAAGGTCCTTTTGTTGATGCTCACTTAGAAAAAAAAGTAGAGGCAGCAAAAAACGAAA
>Ga0256843_1002434_pt1 | contig 13582 bp, 11 predicted proteins | sample AlvinellametaG_FD_191572 | JGI IMG/M metagenome (GOLD analysis project Ga0256843, IMG submission 191572) | Pompeii worm associated microbial communities from hydrothermal vent at the East Pacific Rise, Pacific Ocean - Alvinella | ecosystem: Host-associated > Annelida > Integument > Unclassified ... | reverse complement strand
GCGAAGAATCTCTTTGTCATTCAGAACGAAGCACAGCGGAGTGAAGAATCTCATCTTTTATAGTTACAGATTCCTCCTTCTTGTAGTCGTCGGAATGACAAGTGCTGTCATTCAGAGCACCCACTGTCATTCAGAGCGCAGCGAAGAATCTTTTCCTTAAATATTAAAGAGATTGCCACGTCCTGCTGCGGGCAGGCCTCGCAATGACAGTGTTGTCATTCAGAGCATTTTGTCATTGAGAACGCTGTTTGTCATTCAGAACGGCGCGCAGCGGAGTGAAGAATCTTATTATTTATAGCAGCAGATTCCTCAGTCGTAGCCTCCTTCGGAATGACATTTTGCATCAAACCATTTTGCAAAGTAAAATAAAAATCAGCGTAAATCTGCACAATCTGCGTCAAAAAAAACATGTTGCGTAGCAATAAGTCTATAGTTTACCTCCACATTTCTTTTGCAAAACTTTGTATTATACCGAATATAGAAAATATTTAGACGCAGATTTTAATCAGATTTCGCTGATTGGCACAGATTTTTTTTGTGTATGTCATTCCGAAGGAGTTTGCGATTGAGGAATCTCTAACAATTAAAGACCGTTGTGGCGTACAAGGGAATTATATGCTTGGTAGGTGATGAATTCTTAGAGATTATTTCCTCCTCGTTCCTCGTCGTCATAATGACAGATAGAATATTTCTTTGCGTATCTATTATCATTACCAGTATTATGCAAAGCAAAATAAAAATCAGCGTAAATCCGCGCAATCCGTGTCAAAAAAAACATGTTGCGTAGCAATAAGTCTATAGTTTACCTCCACATTTTTTTTGCAAAACTTTGTATTATATCGAATATTGAAAATATTTAGACGCAGATTTTAATCAGATTTCGCTGATTGGCACAGATCTTTTTTGTGTATGTCATTCCGAAGGAGTTTGCGATTGAGGAATCTCTAACAATTAAAGACCGTTGTGGCGTACAAGGGAATTATATGCTTGGTAGGTGATGAATTCTTAGAGATTATTTCCTTCTCGTTCCTCGTCGTCATAATGACAGATAGAATATTTCTTTGCGTATCTATTATCATTACCAGTATTATGCAAAGCAAAATAAAATCAGCGTAAATCCGCGCAATCCGTGTCAAAAAAACATGTTGCGTAGCAACTAATATATACCAAATTATACCAAATCGATTTATAAAATAGCCCAAAATATTTTTAGGCAAACTTTTTATAAAATAATTTTGGTATTATTTTACATTAACGCGAAACATTTCTTTCGTTTCAATAAAACCAACAAACGAATCGTTTATGTTCATTTTACCTACGCCTGCCGGTGTGCCGGTAAAGATTAAATCGCCTTTTTTAAGGGTAAAGAATTTGGAGATATAAGCAATCAATTCATCTATTTTCCAAAGCATTTCGGCGGTATGGCCTTCTTGTACCACTTTGTCGTTACGCTGTAACGAGAATTGGATATTATTAAGATCTTCAAATTGTGTTTTAGGTAAAAATTTGGGACTGACCACTGCCGAATTGTCAAAAGCTTTGGCTTTTTCCCAAGGCAAGCCTTTGGCTTTGAGTTTGGCTTGCAAGTCACGGGCGGTAATATCTAATCCCAATCCTATTTCATCATAGTAGCGGGGGGCAAATTCCGGCGCAATGTGTTTGCCCATTTTGCTTATTTTGACTATCAATTCCACTTCATAATGAAACTCTTGGGCAAATTCCGGTAAATAAAGCGGATTTCTAGGAGGTAAAATAGCGGTGTCCGGTTTGATAAAAAGCACCGGATCGGTGGGTTTTTCATTTTGCAGTTCAGCTATATGTTTGGCGTAATTACGCCCGACGCAAACTATTTTCATTTTTCTGTATTTTGTTGTTCCATATTGATGATAAAAGCATAATCGCGTGCGGTGTCCTGCAATGATTTAAAACGTCCGGAGGCACCGCCATGACCACTTTCCATATCGGTGTGCAACAGTAGTGTGTTGTGGTCGGTTTTTAGTTCCCGTAGTTTGGCTACCCATTTGGCAGGCTCCCAATATTGCACTTGTGAGTCGTGCAGTCCGGTGGTTACCAGTAAGTTGGGATAATTTTGCGCTTTGACATTATCATAAGGCGAGTAGCTTTTCATATAATCGTAATATTTCTTTTCATTGGGATTGCCCCATTCGTCATATTCACCTGTAGTCAGCGGAATGCTGTCATCTAGCATGGTAGTTACCACATCGACAAAAGGTACTTGGGCAACTATGCCTTTAAATAAGTCCGGAGCCTCATTCATCACGGCGCCCATTAACAATCCACCGGCAGAGCCGCCCATGGCATACAAATGTTCTTTTGACGTATATTTTTCGTTAGTTAAATATCGGGCAACGTCTATAAAATCGTTAAAAGTATTCTTTTTAAGTAACAATTTGCCGGCTTCATACCAAGGGCGTCCCAAATATTCACCGCCACGGATATGGGCAATAGCAAAGATAAATCCCCGGTCTAGTAAAGAGAGGCGGGTAGTGCTAAAATTGGGATCTACCGTAATGCCATACGAGCCATAGCCGTATAAGAGCAAGGGGTTTTTTCCGTTGCGCCGCATGCCTTTGCGATACACTATAGACACGGGTATTAATTTGCCGTCACGGGCGGGAGCCCATAAACGTATGGATTCGTAATTGTTTTTGACAAAATGACCACCGGGAATTTCTTGTTCTTTTAACACGGTTTGTTGTTGGGTGGCAGTATCATATTCAATAACCGATGAGGGCGTTGTCATAGAGTTGTAAACAAAACGGAATTTTTCAGTATCCATTTCCGGATTGTAACTCATATAGATATTATAGGTTTCTTCGGGAAAATTGACATAAAAATCTTGCTGGTCTTTTAAAATACGTAAGCGGTTGAGGCCTTTCTCACGTTCTTGTAAAACAATAAACCGGTCAAAAACTTCGGCATCCTCCAGCATTATTTCTCGGCGATGTGGTATAAACTCTTGCCAATGTTCCATGTCGGTTTGCTCTTCATCGGTTTGCATCAATTTAAAATTGGTAGCTTTGTCTTTATTAGTCAATATGTAGAACTGATTGCCTCGATGAAAAATATTGTATTCCACCCCTCTTTTTCGGGGCGCAAAAATGCGGAAGGCGTCATCTGGATTGTTGGCATCCAAATATTGGTATTCGGTAGTCAAAGTGCTAAATGAAGCAATGTAAATGTATTTATTACTCTTGCTTTTGGTAACAAACGCATCAAACATTTCATCTTTTTCTTCATAAATCAATATGTCATCATTAGGATGGGTGTCCAATATATGTTTATAAATTTGAAAAGCCCGTAAGGTCTCCGGATCTTTTTTGGTATAATACAAGCTTTGGTTATCATTGGCCCAGACTGCCGATCCGGTTGTGTTTTCAATAGTGTCAGGAAGTATCTTTCCGGTATTTAAATCTTTGATTTTTAAGGTATATTGCCGGCGTCCGGTGGTATCTTCTCCAAAAACGGCATAGCGGTTATCGGGACTGATTTCAATGCCGGTCATTTTGTAATAAGCATGACCTTCCGCCATTTTGTTTTCGTCAAAAATAACTTCTTCAGCAGCAGACAAACTACCTTTGCGGCGGTAATAAACCGGATATTCTTTGCCTTTGAAATATTTGGTTTGGTAATAATAACCGTTTTCAAAGTAGGGCACAGATTCGTCTTCTTCTTTTATGCGGCTTTTCATTTCCGAAAACAAGCGCTTTTCCAAATTTTTATAAGCTTTACTTTTGGCTTCAAAATAAGCATTTTCATCTTTTAAATATTGGATGACATCCGGATTTTCGCGTTCGCGCAACCAATAGTAATGGTCTATTCTGGTATCACCGTGTATGCTTAATTTTTTTGGTATTTTTTTGGCTTTGGGGGCTTTCATTTTTTTCTTTTTGTTTGAGACGCCCAAATTAGGCGTTTTTACCGGGTGTTTTTACTCATCATTATCTATAAAATCTTCTAAATCACGGCGGTCTTTTTTAGTAGGACGGCCGGTACCTTTTTTGCGGTAATAGTCTTTGGCACTTTGTAAAAGTTTACGGTGCTCAAATGCTTCCTTGGGCGTTTGGTCTTTTATGAATTGAGGAACAAGTTTGGCGCCCACTCGGCTTTTTGGCAAGTCTAAGACTAATAATTTATAATTAATTTGATTTTTCCGTATTTCCAAAATATCACCACCGAAAACTTCTTTGGAGGGTTTGGCTGTTTGACTGTTAATACTAACATGATTTTTTTTGATAGCATCGGCGGCTATACTACGGGTTTTGTAAAACCGGACAGCCCACAAAAATTTGTCAATACGCATAAATCTAAAACTTTGTTAATTGTGACGCAAAAATAAATAAAAATTGTATCTTGCGACTGTTTATTATCATTTGTTTTAAGTAGATAAGCTATAAAACAAAAATTAGAAATTTATATGATGAAAATGAGACTTTTAAGCCTATTCTCTTTATTAATACTTTTAACAGCTTCAAATTGTAAGGATGATCCCGAAACACCCACGGTTGAAATACGTGATAGGACGGAACAATACTTAAATGTAGAGAAAGATTCTATAATGACTTATATGCAAACGCATTATTATACCCTGGATGCACAATATAATGTGACTGTTGACACGATTGATCCTGCGGGATCACATGTCTCTATTTGGGACGACCCTAATCTACAGACTCTTGAAGTGACAGATTCTCAGGTTGAAGATTTAGTATATGATTTATATTATATTCCTTTTAGAACAGGAGATAACGATAGTATTACAAAATATGATAATGTTTTGATGGCTTATAAAGGTTGGCTGTTAAACAATACTGTTTTTGAAGACAAAGTAGATCATTTGCCTGTATGGAATGAAATACCTCTAACAATAAAAGCATGGCAAGAGGTAATTCCTCAATTTAAAGACGGTGAATTTACGGATAATGGTGACGGCACTTTTGATTTTACAGGTTATGGTGCCGGAATGTTGATTACTCCTTCAGGCTTAGCTTATTATAATCTTCCCAAGTCTATCATTCCTCCATATTCTCCTTTGGTTTTTTCTTTCAAAACATTTGTAGTTGACAATGATACAGATAATGATTTGGTTACTAATGCCGATGAAGATTTGAATGATAACGGTAATCCTTTTGATGATGATACCGATGATGACGGTTCACCTAATTTTAAAGACCGGGATGATGACAATGATGGCGTTTTAACCAAAGATGAAGATGCGAACCATGATGGTGATCCTACCAACGATGATACTGATGGCGATGGCATACCCGATTACTTAGATGCTGATACGCACTAAAGAATATCCAAATTAATATGAAAGGAGGCTGTCCAAATTGGTGACAGTCTTTTTTTTCAATAAATCAATTTGGTATATAATTCAATGTCATAATAGGTTTTAAAACTTTATAATTTCTTAACCAAAAAAAGCGTTTTTTATCATTTTTATACAAAGCTTTTGCTGTAACTTTGTGAAAAATAAAATTATCAAAATGAACAAAGCTGTCTATATTGCAACCATAGAGCCGTTTAGCGGTAAGTCACTTATCAGTATAGGACTAATGAATGAACTTTTGACCAGAAAGAATAAAGTTGGATATTTTAGACCGGTTATAAACGATTATTCCGAAGGTAAAAAGGACAACCATATTAAAACAATGATCAATTTTTTTAAGCTGGATATTTCTTATGATGATGCCTATGGATTTACCCGTAGCGAAATAATTAAGCTGCTCAATAAAGGCCAAGAAAAAAAGATATTGGAGACCATTATTAGAAAATATAAAAAGCTGGAAAAAAAATATGACTTTATTTTGTTGGAAGGTAGCGACTTTTCAGGCGAAGGAACTATGATTGAATTTGAATTGAATGTTAAATTGGCAGCCAATCTTTCCATTCCCGTTATTCTAGTTTCCAGTGGGGTTTCTAAAACTTTTGACGAATATATCAGTAATATTAAACTGGCTTATGATAGTTTTAAAGATGAAAAGGTCACAGTGCCGGCTATTATTGCTAATAAAATAAAGCCCAAAAATTTAAAAACCGTTGTAGCACGTATTAAAAAAGTAGTAGATCAAGATACTTATGTAGCAGCGGTGCCCAGGGATGAAAATTTATTAAAACCCAGTATGCGTGATATTCTCAATTATTTTGACGGCAAAGTTTTATTCGGGGAAGACCACCTGGAAAAACCCGTCAAACAATATGAAGTAGGAGCCATGCAGTTGCGTCATTATTTATCCCGTTTAAGAGATAAATCTGTTGTAATTACACCGGGTGATCGTGCCGATTTAATTTTGGGAGCTATTCAAGCCGACAAGAGTGATGCCTATCCAAATATTTCAGGATTGGTATTAACCGGTGGTATTACACCCGAAAAGCCTATTTTAAAATTAATTAACGGTATCAATACCAGCTTGCCTATTGTGGTTATTAAACCCAACACATACGAAGCTACGGCTAAAATTTCTGATTTAAAACCTAAAATCAATCCTTATGATACGCGCAAAATTATGCGTTCTATCGGGTTATTTAAAAAACATGTTGATGTTAAAAGAATTTTAGATAAGCTAATTCATTACGAAAATGAAAAAATGACCCCCTCAATGTTTTTATATAATTTGGAAGAATGGGCTGGGCGAGAACGCAAAAGAATTGTACTGCCGGAAGGTACAGACCCTCGTATTCTCAAAGCCGCTTGTCGTTTGCAAGCAACTGATTTGGTTGATATTATTTTATTAGGTAAAAAAGATCAAATCTGTAGCATTGTTAAAAATAAAGGGATTAATTTAGATTGTAATAAAGTTACCATTATTGATCCTGAAACTTCTCCAAAATTGGAGATGTATGCCAAAAAATTATATGAGTTGCGTAAACACAAAGGCATTACTGAAACGACAGCTATGGATTTAGTCAAAGATCCGTCTTATTTTGGCACTATGATGGTATATATGGGTGATGCCGACGGTATGGTGTCCGGGGCTGTCCATACTACCCAACATACTATACGTCCTGCTTTACAAATCATAAAAACCAAACCCGGAGCCAAATTGGTTTCTTCGGTTTTCTTTATGTGTTTACCTGACAGAGTTTCAGCTTTTGCCGACTGTGCCATTAATCCTAATCCCAATGCAGAGGAGTTGGCTGAAATTGCCATTGCTTCTGCCGATTCTGCAAAAAAATTCGGAATTAAACCAAAAGTAGCTATGCTTTCTTATTCTTCCGGTAGTTCCGGTAAAGGAGAAGATGTCGAAAAAGTGCGCCAAGCCACGGAAATAGTCAAAGAAAAACGACCTGATATTTTGGTAGAAGGTCCTATCCAATACGATGCGGCGGTTGATCCGGAAGTCGGGAAGAAAAAGATGCCTGATTCTCCCGTAGCCGGACAAGCCAGCGTGCTTATTTTTCCCGACTTAAATACCGGAAATAACACCTATAAAGCCGTGCAACGAGAAACCGGTGCTTTGGCTATAGGCCCCATGTTACAAGGTTTGAACAAACCGGTTAATGATTTGAGTCGCGGCTGTACGGTTGATGATGTCTACAACACTATTTTATTAACCGCCATACAAGCACAAGAAAAATAATTTTATTCAATAACATTCTAATAAAAGGTATAGGTAAAAACCGGTGCCTTTTATTGTTTTATTAGTTAATCGAAATTTTTTTCCAACAATTTCGATTTGTTTTTTTATTATATTTGGTCAACAAAACAATAAAACCAAAATAATGAAAACAAAAAATCTGATTTTAGTGCTCGGTTTATTGCTGAGCTTTCATTTTTATGCACAGACTGAAAAAGGACATTTTTTGATTGCCGCCAATTCCAATTTTAGTTTTACATCTGTAAGTACTTCTGTTGTGGATAGTGATGTAGAAGTAAATAATACCTATCTAAATTTTTCATCCGCAGCAGGCTATTTTGTAACAAATGGTTTGAGTATAGGTTTATTGGCAAATTATACCGATAATGTAAACAAGGGACCAATTAATAATTCATTACTAGCCGGTCCTTTTGTACGTTATTATTTTGCCAAATCTAAAAAATTGTTCCCCTTTGCACAAACAGCAATTACTTTCGGTTCTAATTCTTATGAGTTTGAAATTCTTAGTGTCACAGAAAACTTTAATACAAAAAAAGTGTCCAGTGATATTTTTGGTTATGAAATGGATTTGGGACTCAGTATATTATTATCCAAGCAAATAAGTTTTGATATCATATTGGGCTATGCTCATACCAAAGAAGATACTCCTTATATAGATTTTAACGGAACTGAAACAACTACTGAGGTAAGTACCGGTGCGTTTGGTATGAATTTAGGATTTAGTGTGTTTTTAGGGAAATAATATATTTCATTTCTAAGTTAGAATAAAAAAAATTAAATAAATATAAAAAAATGAAAACAAAAAATATAATTATACTCATTAGTTTATTTATGACCTTAAACTTTTTTGGTCAAACGGAAAAGGGACATTTCCTGATTTCCGGTAGTACGAATTTGTCTTTTACCACTACAACAACTTCTACAAATGAAAGTAATACAGATTTAAAAAACACAAATATTAATTTTACACCTGTCGTAGGTTATTTTATTTCAGATGATGTGAGTTTGGGATTACTGATAACTTATCAGGGTTCTTTTAATGAACAGGTAGATCAGACCAGTTTTGCAGCAGGTCCGTTTTTACGGTATTATTTTGCCAAATCCGATAAGCTATTACCTTTTGCTCAAACAGCTGTTTTTTTTGGATCTAATTCTGTTAATTATGATTATTCATTAAATGAATCAAAGATTTCAACCGATATGTTTGGTTATGAATTGGATTTAGGTTTGGGTATATTGCTTTCAAAACAAGTAAGTTTTGATATTATATTAGGTTACGCACATACCAAGGAAAGTATTCCGGTCTCGAAAACTAAAACAAGAGATGTTACAACCGGTGCCTTTGGGCTAAGTTTGGGATTGAGTCTTTATTTGGGGAAATAATCTGCTAACTTATAACACATTTAATAAGTCGCTTTTTTTAAATTAGCGGCTTTTTTAATTGATAAGGATTAAATCTTTTCCAGGAGCTTTTAAAATATCTTTCCAAGTATTCGTATCAAATGCAACGCCGGCAATACCGCTGGTGCGCAAATGCCAAATTTCTTCTTGCATAAACCGGTCTGCCAAGTCGGTCCAAACAGGATTGTGTCCGGTGATAAAAACCGTATTGACACTATCGGGCAAACCCATAAGTTGGTATAAAACGGCTTCTTCTTCATGAAAATAAAAATATTGATTAATGTCTATTTTATTTTTCGGATAATCAAAAATATCAGCCAATATTTCGGCTGTTTGATAAGCACGCACCGCCGGACTGCTAACAATCAAATCGGGTTGTACGCCGGTTTCTTTGAGTTTTTTGGCAAATTTACGCGTTCGCTTAATTCCTTTCTCAATCAAAGGACGTTTGATGTCGGGCATCATTTGTTGTGAGGCTTTGCCGTGACGGATAATGTAGAGTTGTTTCATTTTTTAATGATAATATGATGAATTAATAATTGATAATTGAGAATTGATAATTAAGAATTTGATAAATCGGTTTCATTTTGAGCGATAGCGAGAAATCTTTAACTGTAAAATAGGAAATTTCTCATCGTTCTTCTTTCTACCGGAATGAACGGTATGGAAATCACCGCATTTTCTGCAACAGATAAAAATCTGCCAAAACCAATGTTGCAAAGGCTTCAACTATAGGAACGGCACGCGGCACTACGCAAGGGTCGTGACGTCCTTTACCTTCCAATACAATCTTATTGCCCTGATTATCAATACTTTCTTGTGTCTGCATCAGCGTTGCAACCGGTTTAAAGGCTACTTTAAAATATATGTCCATGCCGTTGCTGATACCGCCTTGAATACCGCCGGAAAAATTGGTTTTGGTGCTGCCGTCGGTGTTAAATATATCGTTATGTTGCGAACCTTGCATACGACTGCCTGCAAATCCGCTACCGTATTCAAAACCTTTCACCGCCGGTATGTTAAGCATGGCATAGGCTAAACGGGCTTGTAATTTGTCAAACAAAGGTTCGCCCAAACCTATCGGCACATTTTGTATCACACAACTTACTTGTCCGCCAACGGTATCGCCCTGTTTTTTTACTTGTTCTATTTTATTAATCATCAGTTGTGCGGTTTCCAAATCGGGACAACGCACCGGAGTTTGTTCAATTTGATTTAGGTTTAATTCACGGTAAGGTTGGTTTAGCTCAATATCTCCTACGGCACTTACATAAGCGGTTATTTTAATATCGGGCACAATATGACGGGCAATGGCACCTGCCACTACAATACTTGCCGTAGTGCGTGCAGAGGCACGTCCGCCACCGCGATAATCACGTATGCCGTATTTCTTATCATAAGTAAAATCGGCATGCGACGGGCGGTAAGCATCTTTGATATGCTCGTAATCCTTAGAACGTTCATTGGTGTTTTCAATGATAAAACTTATAGGTGTTCCGGTGGTTTTTCCTTCAAAAATGCCGGATAAAAATTGAACTTGATCAGGTTCTTTGCGTTGGGTAGTCAAGTGTGATTGCCCGGGTTTACGACGATTTAATTCGTTTTGTATCATTTCCAAATCTAAAAATATGCCGGAAGGAACACCATCTAATACGCCGCCTATGGCTTTGCCGTGCGATTCGCCAAAACTTGTCAATCTGAGTATATTTCCAAAACTGTTGTGCATACTTTTGCTTGTTTAGAAAATAAAATTACAATTATTTTCCTTATTTTCGTGAAAAATATACCAAAATATGAACGAATTGTATCTCTTTTTACTGTATTCGCTGGCTTTGGTGGGAGTTATGCTTATTGCCGAAGCAGCTTACCGGCTGTTTAAAGTGCCTACGGAGTGGAGCCGAAAAATAGCCCATGTCGGTTCGGGTATTGTGGCACTCAGCTACCCCGATTTTATTCAAAATCATTTCATTATTTTAGCTTTAACCGTAAGTTTTACCATTATATTATATACATGCAAAAAAATGGGTTGGTTTCCGTCTATCTTTTCGGTCGGACGAAAATCATACGGCGAACTGTTATTTGTTTGGTCATCATGGTTGTTGTTTTGGTTGTATCAGTACACGGGCGAAAACATCTATTTTTATTTGCCGTTTAGTGTGGTTGTTTTTGCCGACCCAATGGCAGCTTTAATAGGCAAATCGTTTCCCGTCAAAGTTTATAGCATATTTAATCACAATAAATCATTTGGCGGTTCTTTGGCTTTTTTTATCGTTACCTTTATTTTGAGTTACTATTTTCTAACTATGACGGCATGGTCTCATAACATTTTGTTTATCAGTATATTACACAGTATTGTTTTAACGCTTGTCGAAGCTGTATCGGTCAAAGGTTGGGATAATTTGAGCATACCGCTTGTTTCTGTTTTATTTTTATACGGCGTGCAAATATGAAAATCATCAGTATAACGGGACTGGATGGCAGCGGCAAATCGACCCAAGCCAAATTGTTGCAAAAAAAATTTCCGAACAGCCGGATTGTATCGGTTTGGGATATTATCAAACGTCCCGAATTTCAGTCGTGGACAATATACCGTCAAACGCCCGATGTTGAAAATTACGTAACAAATTTGCATCCGGTCAGCCGGTCAATGTTTATCTTTCATGCTTTTAACGAAGCCTATCAAAAAGCTGTTCAATCCGGTGTTGCGTATTTGATTATGGACGGCAATTGGCACAAATATTGGGCGATTGAACAAGCCATGGGAGCACCTGCCAAACTGGGCAAATTTATCCAAAGTTTATATCCGGTGCCCGATTTTTCGTTTTATTTGGAATTGGAAATTGATGAAATTGTAAAACGCAAAAAGGTTATTTCGGTCTATGAAGGCGGACACGATAACCGCTTGGAAAAGTTTAGGCAAATACAAACCCGTGCCAAAGATATTTTGGAAAAAATTTTGCCTCATTATACCGTCAGAATTGATGCCCGTAAAAGTATTGATGAAATTCATCATGAAATCATGCAAACCTATGCCGAACATCAAAAAACCGTTAAACAACTCTTGGCTGACTATCAAGAAAAACTAAAACATATATATCCGCCGGAAGAAATTACAGCTGTTTTTTATCGTTTAACCAAATATTATTGGAATATTGAAAGGCTGGATATAGCCCTCAATCCGCAAACAGTTATACCCGATTTACGCATGCACAAAGCACTTCAAAAACTGTTGAATTATACGCCTTGGCAACATATTACCTGCGGAACGGAATTTTACGGAAAAAATTTTTTGGTTACCAAAGATGTTTTGATACCCCGCCCCGAAACCGAAGAACTGGTCAGTTGGGTTATCAAAGATGTTCAATCGGATTTTGATCCCAAAGAAAATGTTTATATACTTGACATAGGAACCGGTAGTGGTGCTATTGCCGTAAATCTGGCTTATCATTTGAAAAACGCCCGTGTCGAAGCCGTTGATATTTCAACCGAAGCTTTGGATATTGCACGGCGAAACGCCCGCATGCACGGGGTTAAAATAAGCTTTGATCATAGAGACATTTTTAAATATTGCGACTTAAACCGGTTTGATATTATCGTTAGCAATCCGCCTTATGTACGTCATAGCGAAAAAAAAGACATGCACCCCAATGTAGTGCAACATGAACCTGCAACAGCTTTGTTTGTCCCCGATGACAATCCGCTAAAATTTTACAAAAGAATTATAGATTTGTCATTAAAAATCAAACAACCACAATGGATTTATTTTGAAATAAACGAAAATTTAAAACCCGAATTGGAAGCATTGTTACAAAGCCGAAACATTACCGATTACCGGTTTAAAAAAGATATTTTCGGTAAGTGGCGGATGTTGAAAATTGTCAAATAATTTCAGCCACGGTAAACGTGCTGCCACCTATAAAAATAAGATCGTTTTTACCGGCTTTTTGCAGTGCCGTTTGATAGGCAGATGAGACGTTTGGATAAATTTTGCCTTTTAATCCGTAAGTCTGTGCGTTTTGTTGTAAAACTCCGGCTTCCAATCCTCTCGGTATGTTTGCTTTGCTAAAATAATAAGTGGCTTTTTTAGGAAACAACGGTAATATTTTATCCAAATTCTTGTCGTTAACAACACTTAAAACAATGTGTAATTTGTCAAAATCAAGTCCGGATAATTGTTGTATGACTATTTTTAATCCGTCTTCATTATGAGCCGTGTCGGCTATTACCAACGGATTTTGTTGTAAGATGTCCCAACGCCCGCGCAAGCCGGTGTTTTTTATCACATTGAGCAATCCGTTTTGGATATTTTTGTCCGTAATCCGGTAATTTTTACTACGTAAAACAGCTATGGTTTTTAATACGGTTGCAATATTTTCTTTTTGATAATTTCCCTTTAATGCAGAAGGATATAATTTTGTGTTTTCATAAGTAGAGTAGTAAACAGGTGCTTTTTTCCGGGCTGCCATTTCTTCAAAAATTTTTTGGGTTTCTTTTTGTTTACGCCCAATAATTACCGATGTATTTTGTTTGATAATTCCGGCTTTTTCACGGGCTATTTT
>Ga0256843_1002433_pt1 | contig 13588 bp, 14 predicted proteins | sample AlvinellametaG_FD_191572 | JGI IMG/M metagenome (GOLD analysis project Ga0256843, IMG submission 191572) | Pompeii worm associated microbial communities from hydrothermal vent at the East Pacific Rise, Pacific Ocean - Alvinella | ecosystem: Host-associated > Annelida > Integument > Unclassified ... | reverse complement strand
TATTTGACTAAATTACCCTTTAAAGGAAAATTGGCTTTTTGGGGGTGTTGAATAAAAAGTTTGTGTCCATTTTTTGAATAATTTTGGAAAAAGAAAGTTTTTCTTCTCCCCCAATGGCAGATTATTGGACAAAGCTTTTAGCAATTGGATAAAGCTTTTACCAAAAGGTCAATAAAGTGCCATTTTTAAACCTCAACCTTCAATTTGGGGCGGTGTGTCAATTTTTTGTGCCAAAGTTATTTGTGCTAAAGTTGGAGGGTGATTTATTTTTCCTACAGGAAGAGAATTGGGGAAGAATAATGGAGTTGAGAAAGAATCAAATAAGGGAAAAAAGTGAAAAAGAAAAAAAGAGGGGATTATTTCTTAACTTCAATTATAGAGGAGGCTTCGTCCCACTCTTTTCCCCCATAGGTTTTTATCCATTTTTCTATCCCTTCCCAATCGATTTTAATTAAAATAATATCCATTTTTCCCCGTCCAAAGGAGGAGGTATCCCCTACAATTAGATATCCACTGGGGGTTTTTACCACCCCTTGAGCCACATCCCAATCGCTTCCTCCATAATTTCTAATCCAGATTCTCTCTCCTTCCAGATTTACTTTTACTGCCAAAATATCGTTTTTTCCCATTCCGAAGGAGTTGGTCCACCCCACCAGTAAATACCCTTTTTTATCGGGGGTGGGGGTTATGTCGGTAACCGCTTCATCTCCGCTTCCTCCATAGGTTTGGATCCATTGTTGGTAGCCGTTTTTATCCAATTTGATTAACATTCCATCAAAATTGGCGTTATCGTTGGACTTGGTGTAGCCTCCAATCAGATATCCTCCATCGAGGGCTTTGATAATTTTGTATCCTTCATTGAAATAGGCTCCTCCATAGGTTTGGAGCCACTCTCTTTTTCCTTTTTTATCGATTTTCAAAGTAAGTGCCCTATATTCACCCCCTTGATGGGTAGGGTAGAGATTGCCGGCTATCAAATACCCTCCATCGGAAGTTTTGAGCACCCCATACCCTTCTTCATTTCCGGGGCCTCCATAGGTCTCTTCCCATTGGGTCTGTCCAGACCTATTCAATTTCAATACCCAAATATCCTCTCCCCCATTTCCAAAGGAGTCGGTGAAACCTACTGCCAGATACCCTCCGTCGGAGGTGGGAATAGCGGTATGGAGTTCATCCCACTCTTTTCCCCCCACCACCTTTATCCACTCCAATTCGCCATTTTTATCTATTTTTATTAGAAGTCCATCGGCTTTTCCATTCTCCTTCCGTTGGGTATATCCGGCAAGGATATATCCTCCATCGGGGGTAGAGGTAGCCGTATAGATATAGTCATTTTTTCCTTTTCCATATCTTTTAACCCAGAGAGGGTATCCATTTCCATCTATTTCCATTACCAATCCACTTTTTCCGTGGCTTTCCGGTGTATCTCCCAAATGTCCGGTGATTAAATATCTACCCTTTTCAGGGGAAGGATTTTTGGAAGATGGAGTAGGGGAGGTGGAGGGTTGTTGGAGACACCCCCCCAGTGTGAAAATAAGAGTGACGACCCCTACCACTTTGCCCAATTTGCCCATTGAATCCCTTCTCTCCAGAAAATTTTAGTTTTTTAAATTTTAGCTTAAAAAATAAAAATTAAGTCTATGATAAAATTCACTAATTTTGGCAAAAAAAGGAGAGTTTATGGTTTTGGGGCGGGAGTTTGCATATCCAAAAGTAAACATTTTTTTAAAAATTGTAGGATTTGATGGGGAGTATCACCTTTTGGAGTCGCGATTTATGGAAGTCCGGGGGGAGATGTTTGATGTGATAGAGATTAGGGAGGGGGAGAAGTTCAATATTTTTGCCGATGAAGTCAATTGTGTCCTCCGGGAAAATTCTGTTTTTTTAGCTTATTGGCATTTAATTACCCAATACCCCCAGTTTCGGGAGTGGTTTATAGGAAAAGAGATTCATTTGAAAAAGGGAATTCCGGAAATGGCGGGGTTGGGTGGAGGAAGTAGTGACGCCGGAGCTTTTCTCCGATTGGTAAATCGGTTGGGAGACTTTGGGCTAACTACCCAGCAGTTGATGGAGATTGGGGCAAAAGTAGGGAGTGATGTTCCCTTTTTCGTAGCCAATTATCCGGTCGCAAATGTAAAAGGACGGGGGGAGATTGTGGAGCCCTTTGGGGAAGAGCCTCTGGAGTTGGAGATATTTGTTCCTCCAATTGAATCCTCCACAGGAGAGGTATATAAAGAGTATAGAGCCCGGTTTTTCAACCCTGCCCCCAGTAATTTTCTCCATCTCTCCAGTAGGGAGTTATTGGAAAATTACTCCCCAGCCCAACTCAACGACCTTCTTCTTCCTGCCCTTTCCCGTTATCCGGAGCTTCAAAAATATAGTAATTTTGGGTTTATGAGTGGAAGTGGAAGTGCATTTTTTAGGCTCAAGAAAAAAGAAAGAGGCAAAGGAGAATAGTTACTCCTCTACAAAGAGGGCGTCCAAAGGATAGATAGATACTTTAATTTTTCCCACAATTTCCTCTTTTATCTCCCCTTTTTGGTAACTCCAAATTTCCACTTTTTTTACCCCTTTTAACCGGGAAATGAGTTTATAAAGCTCTTTCCAATTGGGGAAGGAGGTAACAATTACCCCTTTGGCTTGGTCTGGAAGATAGAAGGTTAAATCTTCCCGATAATAGACCTCTTTTTCCTTTAGGCGGTGGAGGTAGTAGAAATTAGCCAAAATATTGGGAAAAGAGTTTCCTCCCGACAGGCGGATAAAAGAGGGGGTGTAGAGAAAATATTTTTTGGGGGCGTTGGGGGAGTTCCATTTGGGAACCGGGTAAATAATCCCTTCTTTTTCCAATCTTTCTATCTCTCCATAAACGGTATCTTTGGAGATGGGTATCTCCTTTTTCAATTGAAGATAGAGTTGATAGAGACTGGTTCGGCTTCCTCCATTTCGGAAAATGGCGGTCAATAGTTCCCGATGGGGGGAGAGTCTATCTCTGAGCCAGAAGTGATATTTTTCCCAATGGTAAAGGTCCAATCCCACTGCCCCCGGTAAAAGTCCAATTGTGAGATATTTTCCCAGAAGACGCTCTTTTTTGCTTCCCAAATGGGTGTAAAAATGGAGAAATTCGTCCCAGTCCAACCCTCCTATTTCCACCCGGCGAAATTGGGGAGGAGTAGGAATATTGGGAGAGGAGATTAGAATTGTGGGGATTGTAAGGGGAAATTGGATTGAGGGAGTATAGTTGTCTATTATTACCAGTTCCGCCCGTGGTATCTCTTTCCAATTGGAAACATATCGGGGGTGTTGGGTATCTATATAGACCCATTTTTTTTCTTTCCACTCCCCCTTTAGGTAGTAAAAAATTAAACAACTTTTTCCCACTTCCGGCGGACCTACCAGATGGATATTTCCCGGAAAGAGTTGCAATTTTCGTGGGTAAAGTTTCCGGGGAAAGTGGGGGGGAGTGCCCAAATTGGAGTAACCCATTTTCAACTCCTCTTATAGGGAGACCAATTCCTTTTACTCTATTTTAACAAAAACCGATACTGGAGAAGCGGAAATTAATAGAAAAGTAATAGAGGATATTTACACTTCTTATAGCTACTTACCGGAGAGTAACTTCTCCTTTTCACCTCATTTTGAGTTGCTCCTCTCGGAATGGGGTGATTTGGGGGAGTGAGAATCGATAGAAGGAGGGCTCTTGATGGAATTGAGAACTGAATTTTTGGGAATTGAGGTTGTAGTGGAAGAGGAAGATGAGATTGTAGTAGTTGTGCTGGACGATTGATTGGAGGACATAGGGACGGGAATCTCCCGGCTTGCAATTCTAACTTGGGAAGGGGAGAGGGGAGAGGAGGTAGCCTCCTCGTGAGGGAGAGGGGTAACTTTTGAAATATTTTTGGTATCTACAAATTTGTTAATCTCTCTCACTTTTTTTCCATCTTCTATTTGAACTACTTCTACATAAGAGGTATCTCCCCAAACACCTACTTTATATTTTTCCTGATTTTTTAGGGGGATTTTTATTGCAATTTTTTTCATTTTTTCGGCAATTCGTTCGATGGGACCCATCTCTTCTTTGGTTTCCATTTCTACTTTATCCATCGGGGTGGGAGGTTGGAGAATGCCAGTGGCAACATTGCCCCCAAATTTTTTAAGGAGGGTTTTTACCAAAGGTTTGGGGTTGGTAGTTCTTTTTTCCGAAATCGATGGGGGAGATTGATGATGCTCATTTTTTCCACTCTCTGTTAATATTTTAACAGCTACTAAAGCATTAATAACTGCCAACAGAGTTATTACAATTGTTCCTTTTCTCATTGTATTTGGCTCCTTATTGTAGGCTTATTGATAAAATTATAAGAAAAAAGGGGAAATTAATGAAATTAACTCATATAAATGAAAAAGGTAATCCCAAAATTGTAAATATTTCAGACAAACCTTTGACCAAAAGAGTAGCAGTAGCGATGGGAGAAATTGAACTCTCTCCTTCTACCAAGCGGTTAATTTTGGAAGGTAAAACTAAAAAAGGGGCGGTTCTCCAAACGGCAATTGTAGGGGGAGTAATGGGGGGAAAACGGAGTTGGGAGATAGTTCCGATGTGTCACCCTATTCCGATAGATGGGATAGAGATAGAGATTGAAGAGATAGAAAAGGGGTTCCGGGTAATAGCAGGGGCGGTGACAACTTGGAAGACAGGGATCGAAATAGAGGCGATAACGGCAGTCTCTACCACCCTTTTAACTATTTACGATATGGCAAAGGCGGTGGAGAGGGGAATGGTAATTACCAATATTCAACTCCTCTATAAAAGTGGGGGGAAATCGGGGGTTTTTATTAAAGAGGAGTGGAAAAGGGAGATTGAGGGAATTTTGAAAAAATTGTAACCTTTGGAAAGGGCGTGTTAAAATTTCAGTTGAAGAGAGGAAGGGTAGAGCTCTTTTTTGTTATAATTTATCGATATTGAGCGATATTTTAAGGAGGTGTAGCAATGAAAAAGCAATTATCTATTTTGACTCTGGTAGCCCTAACTACCGCTCCGATGTTTGGTGCCAGTCTCACCAAATTGGAGCGACAACTCAAAGAGCAGATGAAAATTATTCAACAACTCCAGAAACAGGTGCAGGAGCTTAAAAAGAAAGAGGCAGAAAATCAGAAGTTGAAAGCGGAAGTTCAACAACTGAAATCCAAATTGAAGAGTAGTGGGGCAACTGGAGCAGTGGCTGGAGGTTCTGTAGCAGAATTGAAAAAAGAGGTGGAAGAGACCAAAAAAATAGCCCTTTCCAACCAAGAGAAAATTAACCCGGTGGCTGCCAATGACCACATTTATTGGTCTTACGATTTAAAAAGTAATTTCGATTACCTCTATTATGAGACCAGTTCTGACCCCAAAAATATTTTGACCAACACCGTTTTCAGTAACCGGGTGCGATTGACTGGAATTGCCAAACCTTCCGACAATCTGAAAGCTACTTTACAACTGGAGGCAAATAATATTTATGGAATGAGTAGTCAACTCCAGTATAGCCCCTATCAAAATATCTCTTGGGTTGCCTCCGAAACTCCCGATGATACCAATCTCCGGGTGAAACAGGCTTTCTTTAACTACTTCTTTGGACCCAATAATGGATTAATGTTCAGTGTGGGAAGACGCCCCGCCACTGAAGGGTATCCTGCCAACCTCCGGGAAGGAGATGATCCCAACTCTCCACTTGCCCACTTGGTCAATATGGAGTTTGATGGAATCAGTTTCCAAATTGGAAACGATGCAATTTCCGCCCTTTCCGAAACTTTGGGAGATTGGGGTGCGTGGCTCAAATTCTGTGCAGGGAGGGGATATAGTAGCTCTGTAGGGGCATTTCCAACTACAACCGTTCAAGCAGGAAAAGCCCAAATCCCAGCACCTCCCTATACCAAAGACAATTTGAAAACCAACGATTTTGCCGGATTTATTCTGGTGCCATATGATGATGGAACCTATGCCCTCTGGACTGAAACCATTTATGCGTGGAATGTAAAAGGTAACCTTTGCGATAATCAAGGAAAATGCACCTTTGACGATTTGGGAGATGTATTTGGAACCAATATCCTCTTCAAAATTACCGGTATAAGCTCCCTTTTTGGAGTAGAGGATAGCGACTTTTTGGACGATACCAATGCCTTTATCTCCTTTGCAACCACCCGAACTCTCCCCTCCAACGGAAAGAGAATGTTGGGAACCACCAAAAGCAAATGGGGAAGAAGTTTGTGGATTGGAATGGATATGCCGGGATTCGGAGACGGGGATAGATTTGGTTGGAGTGTAGTGGCAGGAAGTAAATATTATCGCCCCTTCACCTATGGAGAAGATACCCTTATCGGAAGTTTTGCCGCTGCCCGGGGGCAAGGGGTTGACCTCTACTATAACGCCCAAATTATTCCCCATTTGACTGCCGGTCTCCGGGGAACTTACATCAAATATAACTACGCCGGAAGTAACGCCTTCTTCGGAGATATGGGGAATCCTTATCAAGACCCCTATGTGAAAAAAGCGATGGATTTACGGGCATATATCCGATATAAATTCTAATTTCTCCCCCCTTTTTATCTCCCTTTTCTTTTTTTTATTTTCTACTCTTTAGTTAAATTTTTAAGATTAATCTTTTTCCCGGAATTCTCCGAACTTGATTCTCTCTTTATTTAAATTTCTCAAGGGGATACCAAATTCTATGGAGGTAAAGCCCATTGGGAGGAGCGGGAAGCCGATGGTAAACCCCAATTCCCTCCAATTGTCTCTTCAAATGGGAAAGAGTCAACTTTCCCCGGGCAATTTCCAACAGAAAAGCCACAATCAATCGGACTTGCCCCCGGAGAAACCCACTCCCTTCGATTTGGAAGACCGCCCCGGTGGAGATGGGATAAAATCGGGCTTGAAAAATCTCCCGCCGGTAACTTCCCACCGGAGTGCCAGTTTTGGCAAAATGGCGGAAATCGTGAACTCCTATTAAAAGTTGGGAAGCCCTATTTAGGAGAGAAAGGGGGAGGGGGGTAGGGGTGTAAAGGGTATAGTTGGCGGTAAAAGGGGAAAACCGATAGGTAAAAATATACCGATACCCCCTTTTGATAGCCCAATAACTGGGGTGGAAATCTGGAGGAGCGGGAGTCAACTGCTTAAAATAGATAGCAGGGTGGAGATGGAAATTTAAAATTTTCCTCATTTTTTCCAATCGCCTCTCCCAATGGAGGGGAATATCAAAAGCGACCACCTGATTTAGCCCGTGGACTCCCCTATCTGTCCGTCCCCCATACAAAATAGGAGAGTCAATTCCAATTCTATTTAGAGCTTCTTCAATTTTCCCTTGGATAGTAGGACGCCCCGGTTGTTTCTGGAACCCAAAAAAATTACTGCCATCATAACTGATAACTCCTTTTATCCGCATTTTTCTCCTTTTCAGCCTCTCTTCTTTCCGGGAAAGAAGATGATAAAATGTAAAAAACTTGGGAAAAGGTTAGCAAATGCCCCTCCTTTTTGTCTATGGAACTTTAAAAAGAGGCAAAAAATTGGAAAATTTCCTTTCCGATGCTCTCTTTTTGGAGAGGGGCGAAACCCTTAAACCCTACCCCCTCTTTATTTTTCCGGGAAAATGGTATCCCTATCTTCTCAACTGCCCCGGCAAAGGAAAGAGGGTTAAGGGGGAAATTTATAAAATAGATTTTAAAACCCTCAAAAGGATAGATCGACTGGAAGAAGTTCCGTGGTATTACTATCGGGGCAAAATTTTAGTTAAAGGGGAAAAGTCCCACCGGAGTTATAGGGTCTGGACCTATTTCCACCGGCGGAAAAATTACAAACCCCATTGGCTTTTGGAGGAGTTTTGAAGTTGAAGAAAGTAAAAAAGAAGGAGAGAAGATACCTTTTTATTTCTTACCGGGGAAAGATGCTAAAATACTTAAAATCTACTTCAACTGGAAAGGATAGCTTATGTTAGGTGGTTGGCAAATTGTAGTAATTTTGGTTGTAATTCTACTCCTCTTCGGAGGAAAAAAAATTCCAGAATTGGCAAAGGGGTTGGGGGAAGGAATTAAAAGTTTCAAAGATGCAGTAAAAGATGGGGAAGAGGAGGCTAAAAAGGAAGAAAGTGGGGTAAAAGGTGAGTTGGAAGGGGGAGTAGCCAATAAATCTACCTCTACCCCCCAATCTTCCACCGATACCACCAGAAAGGGGTCTAAAGCTTAATGGAGTGGGAGGATTTAAAACCCCATTTGGCGGAGTTGAGGCAGAGGTTAATCTATATCGGATTTGCCTTTTTGGTGGCTTTTATAGTGGCTTTTCTCTTTTGGAAGCCTATTTTCAAAATAATGGCTCTGCCCCTCATTGAGGCACTGAAGGTAAGTCCCTCCAGTGAAATCATCTTTACAGGGTTGGCGGAGCCTTTTATTACTGCAATTAAAACGGCAATGTTTATCGCTTTTGTGGTAACTTTCCCTTTTACCATCTATCAAATCTGGAGATTTGTAGAGCCGGGTTTAAAACCGGAAGAGAAGAGTTTGGTTAAAAGATTGACCCTCCCTTTTACAATTTTCACCACTATAATGTTTCTTTTGGGGGTCTCTTTTGCCTACTTTATTGTTTTTCCGGTGGCTTTCAAAGTTCTCATTACTTTCGGGGGGGGAGATTTTACCGCAATGCCGAGGGTAGCGGAGTATGTGGGCTTTTTTATCAAATTGATGTTGGGATTTGGATTGGTATTTGAAATGCCAGTCATTACTTACTTTTTGGCAAAGTTGGGACTGGTTACCGATAAAACCTTAATCCGCCATTTCCGGGAGGCGGTAGTAATTATCTTCATTTTGGCAGCAATTTTGACACCCCCAGACCTCTTTTCCCAATTTGCAATGGCTGCTCCAATGCTTTTACTTTATGGAATTTCCATCTGGATAGCAAAGGTGGTAAATCCAGAAAAAGAAGAGGAGAAAGATGAGAAAAAAGAGGTGGAGAATCCCCCCCAACCTAAAGAAAAATAGTGTATAATTCCACTACCTCTGGGGGGAAGGCTACCCGCACATTTTGGGGCCCGACAACAATTCTGATAGGAGAGAATGTAGGGGCGGGGTGTGTGGCGGAGACTCCGGTCTCTGCCCCTAAACCGCTCCTCTCATCTCCAACTTTGGGACTATGGGAGCCCAAAGTCACTGCGTGAACCTCCCCCCGGAGCTTTTTAAAAAAAGGGATAAAACTCTTACTTTCACTATCGATTTCTTTTCTTATTGTCTCTAATCTGAATGGATACAAAAAAATAGCTCTCCCAAGTCAAAGTAGAATTGTAAAGTTGATGAAAAATAGGTTTCCAAAATTAATTTTTTCCATTCTCTTCCCCGGAAAGAAGCTACCCTCAAATGGACATACTCTCCCAATTTGATTAGATGCACTCTCAAAAATTAACCCACCCTCAAAAATTATTAAAAAACTTTCATCTGATTTGAAAATCTGAATTTGAGCCACCTATTTTTTTGAAAATGTGTCCAATTTGAGCTATCCATTTTTTTTGAAAATGCGTCCAATTGGAGTCTTGAAAAAGGGAGAATCTCCAACTATTGAAAAAGAGGGGTGAAGAGAAAGAGGGGCGACTTGGAGATGAAGGGGAAATTGGAGGAAAGAGAGAAAGGTTACTTCTCCCGGGTGATAATCCGGTCGGCGATATGGAAAAGTTGGGGGAGGTTGTAGGGGGCAATTGCCCTTTTTCCCTCCTCTACCAATCTTTGGGCGATTTTTTTGACCTCATCGATAACTCCCCTCTCCACCATCTCCCCCTTTATCCAGTTTTGCTCCTCTGGGGTCAACTTTTTCCGATAGAGGGATTTGAGATACTCCCTTTGGGGTTGGGGAAGCCGTTCAAAAAGGAGAATGTAAGGGAGGGTAGTTTTTCCCTCGGCAAAATCTTCCATTACCGGTTTTCCCACTACTTTGGGGTCTCCCACAATATCCAAAAGGTCGTCAATCAACTGGAACGCCAGTCCAATATTTTTTCCATAAAGTCCAAAGGGCTCCCCTTCCCACCTCCGGAGGTGGGCGGAACTCCAACAGGTGGCTTCAATCAGGGAGGCGGTCTTTTTGTAAATCATTGAAAAGTAGGCTTTCCGATCAAGGTTGAGGTTTTTGGAGAGTTTTACATCTTCCAACTCCCCTTGGGAGAGGAGATAGACGGCGTTGGCTACCTTTTCCGCCACCTCTTGGGGGTAGGCAACCAACTCCCTAAACGCCCGGGAGTAGAAAATATCTCCCAACATAATAGCGGTAAAATCTCCAAATTTGGCGTTTATCGACGGGAGACCCCGGCGGGTTTCCGCCCGGTCTATTACATCGTCGTGGAGGAGACTGGCGGTATGGATACTCTCCACAATTGCTCCCAATTTGGGTTGGTCGGGGTTGATAATTTCAACCAGTTTAGCCCTAACCCCTTTCCCTTTTCCAATATGGTGATACTCTTCAAACTCTCCAAACCATCGGTTCAAATAGTCTTGATAATCCATTTATCTACTCATTTTTGGTCAAAATTTGGGACATTGTGTGGATATAGATATCCTCCTTTGCCCCCTCCACTTGGTCGCTTTTGGAAAATCTGGTTTCCATAATTTTTTGTTCCAAATCGTCTCCGAAACACTCCTCCGCCAACACCTCCAAAACTGCCATTCTTTCGATTAAATTTTCCAACTCTTCCCTTACCAAATTCCGGTTGGCGTGGTAGAGAATTTCAAAAAATTTATCGGCAGGGGTCTTGTTTTCGTCGAAAAAGTCCATTTATCTCTCCTTTTTGACTATTTGGGGATATTTAACACTATACCACCACATCAGGGCAAATTTTGCTCCGGGGCTTACCGGATAGAGATGGTCATCGGTTACAAATCGAATCACCTTTTCCGGTTCAAGGTAGAAGAGTTCAATATCCTCCTCCGGCAATCCCCCCCCATCGGAGACCCGATCATCTTCGGTAACCTCCAGATAATAGATAATTTGGTGGGAGGCGGAGGTCCCCAAACTCCCATAGGTGGAGGTTATCCGGTGGAACCGCTCCGGCTCCGCATCAAATCCACACTCCTCAATCACCTCTTCCCGGGCAACCTCAACTGGAGAGAGTCCCCGTTTATCTTGGAGTCCCGCACAGAGTTCATAGGAGAAGCCATTTCCATTTTTCAGATAGAGGGGCATTCTAAATTGTCGCACCAAAATCAGTTGATTTAACTCCCGATGGTAGATTAAAATTGCCACGCTATCTTTACTGGGGCAGACCTCCCACCTTTTCCGCTCCCCTTTGTAGTGGTAAAACACCTCTTTTAAAGTTAAAAACCGCCCTTTGCACTTTTCCACAATTTTATCGATTTTGACAAACCGCATTTTGTCAACCTTTTGGGGAAATGGAAGAGAAAATTGGAAAAAATTTTACACTATTAAATTAAAAGGGAGGTGAGGGGAGAGATTAGGAGACGGGACTCCCCGGTTTCCGGGGGGTGTCGGGGGTGAGGAGGGAGAGTCCATTTTCATCTTTTCCCGCCAATAACATTCCTTCACTCTTATACCCCATCAATTTTGCCGGTTTCAGATTTGCCACCACAACCACCAATTTTCCTATTAAATCTTCCGGTTTATACCACTCTTTTATCCCTGCAACAATCTGTCTGTTTCTCCCCTCTCCCAAATCTACCTCCAACCGGAGGAGTTTTTTGGATTTTTTAATCTCCTCTGCCACCACTATTTTCCCAATTTTCAACTGGACTTTGAAGAAATCGTCGATGGAGATGAGGTTGGCTCCGGACTTGTCGTCCTTTTGGGCACTTTTTTCTCCCTTTTTCCCCTTTTTCTCCCCCTTTTCCGATTGAGGTTTGGTCTGCTCCTCCAAAAGGGGTTTTTCAATCCGGGGAAAGAGAGGTGGAATTCTCTGGATTTTAAATTTGGGGAGAAGCTCCCCTTCCAACCGCTTTTTGAAGTTTTCTGTATCGATTTTCAACTGGAGGCTTTCCGCCAACTTTTCTCCGGTTTTGGGCATAAAGGGGTAGAGATTTACCGCCACCACCGCCAAAAGGTTGGCAATGGTTCCCAAAAGTGCCATCGCCTTCTCTTTTTCCCCTTTTTTCATCAACTCCCACGGTTTTTCACTATCGATAAGCCGGTTTCCTATCCGGAGAACCTTCCAAAGCTCCTCCAAAAAGCGGTGGAGTTGCATTTTGTGGAGATATTTTTCCTCCAAAGGTTGGACAATCTCCAACACTTCCTTCCAAATCTCCCCATAATATTTTTCCACATTGGAGGAGTCTATCTCCCCATCGAAATATTTATAAGCCATTCCTATCAACCGGTTGAGAAGGTTCCCCAAATCGTTTCCCAAATCGTTATTAATTCTCCCTATCAATGCCCTTTCACTGAAATCCCCATCGGCTCCAAAGGGGACTTCCCTCATCAAAAAGTAGCGGAAATTATCCAATCCGTAGGCGTCGGCAACCTGCCGGGGGTCAATTACATTCCCTTTGGATTTACTCATCTTCTCCCCGTCCCGGGTCCACCATCCGTGGGCGGCAATTTTTTTGGGGAGGGGGTAACCGATACTCATCAAAAAGGCAGGCCAATAGACGGCGTGGAATTTGAGAATATCTTTTCCGACAATATGGAGGTCGGCAGGCCAATATTTTTCCAGAAGGGTAGTATCTTCACTCCCATACCCAAGGGCGGTCATATAGTTGAAGAGGGCGTCCAACCAGACATAAATTACATGTTTGGGCTCATTGAGCTCCGGGGGAAGTTTAATCCCCCAATCGAAAGTAGTTCGGGTAATGGAGAGGTCTTTCAACCCCTCCTCCACAAATCGAATCACCTCGTTTCCTCTACTTTCCGGTAAAATCGGCTTCTTCTCCTTAAGCCATTTCAAAATCTGGTCTTGATATTTGGAGAGCCGGAAAAAGTAGGACTCCTCCTTAATTATCCGGGTCGGCTTTCCACACTCGGGGCAGAACTCCCCATTTACCAGATTGGAAGGGGCGACAAAACTTTCACAACTTACACAATAATACCCTTCATAAACCCCTTTGTAAATATCCCCCTTTTCCCACATTGTGAGAAAAGCTTTTTGAACCCCCCGGATATGCTCCGGGTCGGTGGTGCGGATAAATTTGTCGTAACTTATTCCAAAATAATCCCAGAGTTCCCGGAATTTGCTACTAATTTCGTCGGCATACTCTTTGGGATTTTTTCCCCGCTTTTTGGCACTCTCTTCAATCTTTTGCCCGTGCTCATCGGTTCCGGTTAAAAAGAAAGTATCCAGTCCCTTCAACCGGGCATATCGGGCAATGGTATCGGCTATAATTGTGGTGTAGGCGTGTCCAATATGGGGCACATCATTGACATAGTAGATTGGGGTGGTCAAATAATACTTTTTACACTCTCCCATTACTCCACCTTTCGGAAATTTTGAGCAATTTTAACAAATAAGGATTTAAAAAATTGCCCCTTCAATTTTAAAAAAATGGAGAAATATTAGGTTAATCTAACAATCAGTTTAAACAAGCAGTAGAAGCTGTATATTAATTTAAGCCTATCCACTCCAATTTAACCTTCCCTTCCAAAGGT
>Ga0256843_1002432_pt1 | contig 13590 bp, 9 predicted proteins | sample AlvinellametaG_FD_191572 | JGI IMG/M metagenome (GOLD analysis project Ga0256843, IMG submission 191572) | Pompeii worm associated microbial communities from hydrothermal vent at the East Pacific Rise, Pacific Ocean - Alvinella | ecosystem: Host-associated > Annelida > Integument > Unclassified ... | reverse complement strand
TAATTACTACCAGTCATTATCAATAAATCACGCATATTTCCAACACCTTCATATTTAAAATAACTCATTATTTCATCGGGAATTATTTTTAAATCAATATATTCATCTTTTAATGTATTTACATCAGCTATTGTTATTTTTTTATTTTTTAATCTTTTTTTCAATCCTTTATCTTTTATAATTTTATTATCAAATAGATTATTAGAACTATTTATTAGATTTTTAGCTAATTCTTTTATTCCTCCTGGAACTCCAGCAAAACTTATTTTTGTATTCATTTATACATCCTTTTTTTATTTTATTTTAGTTATTTTTCCTTTTATTTTATATTATTTAAATAAAAAACTTATATTTCCTTTTTTTAATTATTTAATTATATTATTTATATAAAACAAACAAAAAGGAATTATTTTGAAAAAATCTTTATTTTTTTTCACTTTATTGATTATATCTAATTCTTTATTATTTTCAAATGTAAATAATATAAATAAAGATTTAGAAATTATTGAGAACAAAATGAAAGATAACAATTTATATTTAAAATATTCAAATAATCAAAAAGTTAAATTAATAGACGCCATATTTGAAAGTATTTCAAATAGTTTTGTATTAAAATCTGCAAAAGAAACATTAACACAAGCAAAAATCAAATTAGATAGTGCTTATGCTGGATATAAACCAACTTTAGATTTTGAAATCAAAGACACTAGAACTATGACAAATACACCAGAAAACAAAAAAAAAGACAATGGTGAATATTCTTTCTCTAATGACGCAAATTATAAACTTACATTAAAACAAAATATTTATAATGGAGATAATACTATTTTTTCTATAAAATCATTAAAGAAAAAAGTAAAAAGTGCTAAATTAGCTTATAACATTGTCTTAGAAAAAGAAATAGAAAAAGCAATTAAAGCTTTTTTTGATGTTTTATATTCTAAAGAGAAAGTAAAAGTAAATCAACGAAATATGAAAAAAATGGAGAAAATTCTAAATATAATAAATATTAGATACAATTCAGGTGTTGAATCTATTGGAAATTTAAATAATATACAAGCAAGTTATGCTAATGCAAAAGCAAGTTTAGTTTCTGTTGAATCTAAACTTTCAGACTCTATCACTTATTATAAATATATAATTGGAAATAATTTACCAATTGATAATTTAGTTTATGAAGATTTAAAAATACCAGAATTAACACTATCTGAAATTTATATTAGATCATTGGAAAATAATAAAGAATTAAATTTAGTTTCATCTAATTTATTTGCTGAGAAAGAATTATTAAAAGGAACAACTTCATTATTTAAACCTAAAATTGACTTAGAAATGAGTTACAACAATGTTATTGACAAACCAGATTTTATAGAAAACGATGAATCATACAAATTAGGAATTAGTTTCAAATATAATTTATATAATGGTGATAAAGATAAAAATGAATTATTAAAAAGTTATAGTAAAATAAGAGCTTTAAAATATGATTTATTTGAATCAAAGAAAAAAACAATATGGAATTTAGAAAAAAATCATGCATCTTATTTAAATTCTGGAAAATCTATAAAAATAACAGAAGAAGAAGTTTTAGCTTCTAAAAACATGGTTGATTCTTATTGGGAAAATTTTCAATTGGGGGAACAAGATTTACAAGCAATGTTACAAGCACAAATTAAATTAAATACAGCTGAACTAGCTTTAATTAAATACAAAGAAGAAAAAACAGCTACTTTATTCTCCTTATTAAAATCAATGGGAGAATTAATTAATTTTTTCAAATTAAATAAAAACAACATTGACTTTAATAATAGTACTTTTAAGTATTCATTAAGTTCTTTAAATAATAAACAAAAAGAATACATTAAAAAACATGATGATATTATAGATACAATATTAAAGGAAAAAGTTGTTATTGAAAAAAATAATAAAGAAGAAAAATCTATATTTAAAGAAACTAAACCAAAAATAATTATAAAAAAAGAAAACATTTTAAATAAGATTAATAACTTTAAAGATAATTTCCTTATAACTAATGAAAATTTTTATACTATAACTATTAGTCCTTTCAATACCTTTTACAAAGGATTAGATTTTATAAATAATGAAAAAATTTCAAATAATTCTTTTGTTTTATCATACTTCATCAAATATGATAAAAACAATAAAATTACAACAAGTAAAAGATTTAAATATTTAAAAACTATTAATAATGTTGTTTATAAAAGTTATAAAAACTTAATAGACGCTTATAAAGACTTAAATAATTTAGAAAAAAAATACCCTAGTTATCAATTTTCTATAAAAAAGGTAAAAGATATTATTAAAATATATAAAAAGAATTTAATAGAAGCAGAACCAAAAGAAATAATTTTAAAGAAAAGACCTTTTTATACAAATAAAAAATTTAAAAATAGGTTCTTAGATGAAAAAAATAGTAATAAATATACTATTAATTTATCTTCTTTTAAAAAATTAAATGATGTTAAAAAAATTATATTAGACAATAATTTATATAACAATTCTTTTTTCTTTAGATATGGAAGAAAAGGAGAATGGTTTAAAGTAACTATTGGAATTTTTGATAAATATTCTAAAGCCCAAACATTTTTAAATCAATTCCCTAAAATTATTTCTAAAAATTTCCCTATAATTGAAAAAATAGAGGATAAACAAAATTTATATAAGAAATATAAAAGATATAATAAACCTTATACTATATCAAAAAAAGAACAAGAAAAATTAAATTATTTATTAAAGGAAAAAAGAGAGAGAGAAAATTTAAAAGCAAAAGAACAAATAATTAAATTTGAATTAAAAAAATCATTAGAGAAAGATGATAGAAAAAAATTAGAACTTTATTTAGACAATGGTATTAAAAATATTGAAACTAGTAATTTATCTTTATCTGATACAAAATGGAAAGATATTCTTAAAAAAAACAAGAAACAATCTTTAAAAATTTATAACTTTTATAATAACATTAAAACTATTAAAACTAATACTTTTGGAAAAAAAATTTTAAATACACAACCTAACTATTATACTTTAGATTTTGGTAGTTTTAAAAACAAAAATAATCTAAATAAATTTATTAAACAAAATAATTTAGAGAAGATTTCATTTACCTTTAATTATGGTAGTTTTGTAACTTATACAAAATTAGTTTCAGGAATTTACAAAACATATAATGAAGCTCTTTTTCAAATAAAAAAATTTAATAACAATAATATTAAAATTAAGAAAATTTCAAAAATAAAAACGTTATTATATAAATATATAAATTTAAATAATAATTTTATAGACTTTAATGATAATGAAGAAAAAAAGAAAATATTAAAAATTAATAAATACTTAAATATTAAAAGTTTTAATTATAATTTAAAAAAGAAAACATATGATAAATTATCAAATAATAATTTTCATAAAAAATACTTAAATACTATTAATTCTAAAAAAACTACATTTACTCTTGTTCTTTCAAATGTTGATATAGAATATACTATAAAAAGATATTTATTAGATGAAAATAATTTAACAATTGTTGGTTCTTTTGAGGAACCTTTACTTATCTATGGTCTTTTTGATAATAAAAAAGAAGCATTGATATCAAAATTTAATTTACACCAAAATTTATACAATAAATTTAAAATAATTAAAATCAAAAATAAAAGGTAATTAAAATATGTTTAGTTTTTTAAAAAAAATGCGTCAATTAATTAAAACAATGAAGGCAAAAAAAGGATTATGGTTTTCTTTATTAACTGCCATATCAATATCTGGAATAACTATATTTATGTATATATTAACAACAATGACAGAAAGTGTTAAAGTTGAAGTATATGATAGTATTTCAGAAACTTATAATTCAAAATTTGATAGAATTTTAATAGATAAAAACAAGGCATATAAGGATATTGTTACAAGTTTAAAATCTGATAAAATACTCTTAAAGAATTTAGGAAATAATAATAAAAAATTTCTTAATAAAAAAGAAAAAGAATTAAATAATTTATTTAGTTTAAAAAATGATAAATTTAACAATATTATTATAGGTTTCTATTCTGCTGCTGATAATAAAACAAAATATAGAGGAACTATTTATTCAATATTATCTTCAAAACAAAAAATATTTGGTTTTGAACAAATGGAAGATGGAATCTTTTTAGTATATTTAGAACCAATTACACTTAATAATAAATTTTTAGGAATTATTGAAGTTAAAGAAAAAATACATACATTAAGAAATAATTTTTTAAGTGATAATTCAGATAGTGCATTTCTTATCAATAAAGTAATTTTAACTAAATTGAATTTAAAAACTAAAAATAATAATTATAAAGACTTATTACCACTATATTCTGTAAACAATAAAGCATATTCCAATAAATTTTATATTCAAATTAAAGATCATGGTGAAACAAATTTTGAAAAATTTTTAGAGCAAAAGTATATATCAGATGATATTTATTATAGAACTTATAAAAAAATAGTTGATATAAATGGTGGAACACTAGGATTATATGTTATGGGAGAAGAAACAGCAAAAAATAATGGCTTTGTTACAATTGCTGATAAAATGTCAAAAAATGTTACTGTTGTGGCATTAGGTTTAGTAATTTCTATATTACTATTTATGTTTTAAAGGAAAAATATGAGAAGATTAAAAGTTCTAAAAATATTTATTATATTTATTATATTTGTTATATTTTTAGTAATATCAAACTTAAATCAAATTGCAACTTATTTTTTAGCAACAATTACATTTAATTCTGCTATTCTAACTGTTTTTACAATTGGTGTTATAGTTGTTATGCAATCTGTTATAAGACTAACAATGTTAGCAGGTACTTTTGGAGTTTTATCTTATAAAAAAGGAAAAGAACTTGAATTTTACTTAGATGGTATTAGTAAAATAATGCCAGCTACTATTGCAAACATGTTTGAACAAAGATCTATAAATAATGTTTTATTTTTTACAGATGAAGAAGCAAAATCTGTTACTGAATGGCTTGAAAATGACTTTTTTAATCTTAAAGGTTATGTTGGCTTTTTTGTTGGAACAGCTTTAATGATTGGACTTTTTGGAACTTTTACAGGATTATTGGTAGCTATTGATCAAATGGGAGTTATAATTTTAGGTCTTGGTGGTGAAATTAATCTTGGTGAAGTTATTGCAGGATTTGCAGGACCATTATCTGGTATGGCTATTGGTTTTGGTTCATCTTTATTTGGTGTTGCTGCTGCAATAATATTGAATTTTTTACAATATATTCTTTCAAGACAACAAGCAGCTTTTATTGAAGATGTTGAAGATTGGTTAAAAGGTAAATTAATTGAAAATCAATCATCTTCTACATTAAAAGATATTAATCAAAAAAATGGTAATTTAGAAGAAGCTTCTATTGGAAAATCTAAGAATTCTAATAATGGTGAAATTCAAATGGGAACTTCTGCTATTATTGATATAATATCAGAAAGTTTAGGAGAACTTTCTTTAAAAATTGAAGAATCTAATAAATCTTCTAGTCTTGTTTTTAAAAACATAGTTTCTAATCTTGAAAAAAATTCAAAATCAATTGAAGACCAAACAAAATTGTTAAATGGAATGAATGAATCATTAAAAGAATTAAATGTTAATCAATTCTCTATGACTAGTTCTTTAGAAACAGCTTTAGAAGAAGTTTCTAGACATATCGCAAGTGGTAATAAAACTAATAAATTAATATTAAATGAAGTAGAAAATTTTAACATTAATTTAAAAAAGAAAGAAGATTAATTTATGGCTGTTAAATGTTTAGAAGAATTTAATCCTTGGCCATCTTTTGTTGATATTTTTTCTTCTGTTATTCTTGTATTATTATTGTTTCTTCTAATAACTATTGTTAATCTAGGATATTATGCACAGTTTAAATTCAAAGTTTCTTATTCTGGAAATATAGCAACAAAAGTTCTTTTAGAAGATAGTGATGTAGAAGCAGTAAAAACAAAAGATAAAGACAAAGAAAAGATTAAAGAAAAAATTAAAAAGATATTAAAAAAAGAGAAAGACAAAAAAAAGAAAAAACATATTTTAAATATTAAACAAAAAATAAAAGATGAAATAATACCTATTATATCTAAAAAACCTATAATAAGTGCTGGTGAAAAAATTATTAATGATAATAGAGATAAAATAGAAGATACTAATCAAAAATTTAACAATAAAGTAATGATAGTTCAATATGATAATAACAAATTTAAAGTTAATGATATAGAATTAAATAGAATTCATAAATTTATTTCAAATGCAAGAAAAAAATATCCTAATTATATAATAGAATTAAGTTCTATCGATACAATAAATAATGTAAGTAAAACCCTTAGTAAAGAATTATCATTAAGTAGATTAATTGGTATAAAAAACTTAATGAAAAAACTTAATTATAAAACAGAAGAGATTAAAATTAATTTAAATAAATATACTAAAATCCCAAAAGGATTATCTTCTAAAAATATAGAAAACGGTGTTATTATTATAACACTTGTAAATAAATAAAAGGAAAAAAATTGATTAAAAATATCTTAAGATTTGTTATATACACAATATCATCTTTTATTATTATTTCATTCTTTACTTTTCTTTATTTTAAAGATTCATTCAATACTTTTTATGACAAGGAAAGTAAAATTATAGAATTAAAAATTTCAGCATTTGAAAAAAAAATAAAAACTTTAATTTTAAATAATAATATAAAAGAAGTAAATAAAGAAATTGATAAACTTTTTAAAAATAAAGAAATTGAATTAATTCAACTTAAATTTAAAAATAACATTTTTAATATTGAAACACTTTATTTAAAAGATAATAAAATAAAAAGAGAAGATGCTCTTAATCAAATATCTATGGATGCTAAATATGGAACAATTGAAAGAATAGATAATGGACTTTACAATATATTTATTAATAAATTAATTGATAATAAAAAAGTAGTTATATATACTGAATTTTTAGGTGACTTTGATATATATAAAAAAAAATTTAATCTTAATTTTAAAATAAAGAAAAGAAAAAAAGAAAGTATTATAAATATAAATACACCATATTGGTTTAAATACTTTTTTTTCAAACCTTTTAAAAAAATATACAAAGGTAAAATTCAAGCAAACAATCAATATGATATTTTAGAAATAACTTATAAATTAAATTATAATTCTATATTTAATGATATATATAAAGATTTTTTAATTTTATTTTATACTTTATTATTTTATTATTTCTCTTTTATTTTATTATATATATTATTTTCATTGTATATGTTTAGAAAAAATATTATTATACCATATAAAACTATTAATAATAAAATTGTAGAGGCTAATAAAAACAAAATAAATAAAATAAATTTTAATGATTTTGGATTTCTTCATCAAATAACTATTCAAAATATTGAAAAAATAAATAGTTTAATTAAACAAAAAAATAAAATATTAAAAGATTTATCTTTTTATAGAACACAACTTGAACAAAAATTAATATTAGATGAATTAACTGGTCTTCCAAATAAAAAACATTTTGATTTAGATTTAGAAAATATATTTATTTCTAAAGAAGATAATGTTTTTGTTGGTATTTTAAAAATAAATAATATAAATGATTTTATAAAAATTAATGGAAGTGAAAAAACTGATGACTTCTTATATGATATATCTAAATCTATTCAAAATAGTATATTTAAACATAATAGAAAAAATACAGCACTATATAGATTTTTTGGTGGAGAGTTTGCAATTATTATAAAAAGAATAAATGAAAAAGATTTAAAAACACTCTTAGAACATATTTTAAAAGACATAGAAGATATTCAAGAAATCTATAATTTAGAAAATGGATTTTTTCATATATCTTTTGTTCCTTTTGATAAATATGGATCTCTAAATTCTATTTTAAAAGAATGTTATATAACATATAGAAATATATTAAGAGAAAATCAAACTATTAATAATTTTGGTATAATAAGTTTAGCCAACAAAAACAAAGAACAAGGTAAAGTTGTAAAAACAGTAATTGATATAATTAAAAATAAAGCTTTTTCTATTTCATTTAGATTTAATTTATTTTCTTTTTCTGATACTAAAAATATTTATATGCAAGAAGTAAAACCATTAGTTTTAAACTACAATGAAAAAGAAATACCTTTAAGTATATTTACTAATATTGCAAAAGATAAAGAACTTATTATTGAATTTGACAAAGATGTTATTTTAAAAACAATACTTTTAATTGAATTTAAAAATATTGAACATTTAATAGCTATAAACATTTCTTTTGAAGCCATATCTTCTATTCAATTTATTACATGGTTAGAAGGTATTTTGTATAAAACTAAACATGAAACGCTTAAAAAAATAGTATTTAGTATTAACACTATTGATATAAATAAAGACTATAATAATATTGTTGAATTTATTAAAAGTATTAAACAATTTAATTCTAAAATTTTAATTAAAAATTATGATAAAAAATATTTATCATATAATAAATTATTAGAATTTAATTTTGATTTTATAAAACTTGATTTTGACTTATGTAATAATATTAATGTTATAAAGAAAAGAGATATATTAACTCTAAATAATTATGCTATTGATAATAACTTTATTGTTTTTGGGGATAATATATTATTAGAAAAAGATATTATTATTTTAGAATCAATTGGAATTTTTGGTGCTAACAAAATTAAAGACACTGAAACAATTAAACAATTCAATAATATTTCAAACAATTATGTTTCTTATTTTAATTTAAAAACTCATTATAATTTAAATATTATTAAAGATAAATTCACAAAAAATTCAATAGAATATATTGAAAAAACTAACATATCTGATAAATTAATTATAAATTATGAATACAATAATTTAATTGAATATAATTTCTTTAATGAATTTATTCACTCTTTTAAACCTATATTTAATTTATTATTTAATATTAAAATTTATTATAATTTAATAAGTGCTAGGAGTATATTGTATCAAGAAAAAATTCAAAATAACATTTCTTATCACTTTAATAAAATAGATGAAGAAATACTTGTTAATAAATTTTTATTTGATGTATCTAATATTGAATTTAAAACAGAAGAAGATGAAGATGAAATAATTGATGAAAATGAAATAGAAGAAATAATAGTTAAAGAAGACAAAACTATTAATAAAACAAATTATATTGAAGTAAATAAAAATGAAATCAATAAACAAAAATTAATTAATTCAATATTTAGTAAAACTTTAAAAAGTGAAGATAAAATATATAAATATCTTTATTTTAAAAACAAAATATTAACAGATTTTAACATAAATGAAACTATGTTTGTATTTAACAAACAATTTAATAATATTTCTAATATTGTTTTTAAATATAATTTAGACAATAAACATATTTCAGAAGATTTATCTAATATTTTTTCTTCTTTTAATAATGATTATTTATATAAAAAAGGAAAATTATGAATACATATTGTAAAACAATAACATTACTTATTTTGTTTTTGTTATTTTTTCAAGGTTGTTCTAGTTCTAATCACCCAAAAGCATCAACAAAATATTACAAACATATTTCACAAAATGCTATACAAACAGCATTTAAAAGAGTTGTTAAATTATCTAATGACAAGGCTGATATTTTTTCATATAGAAACAAAGTTGAAACAATACAAGTTAAACCAATTAGTGGTGTTTTTAATATTGATATGGATATTAACAATATAACGCTCTTCACAGAAGAATATGAAGAAGGAACTTTTGCAAAATTAATTATCTTTAAAAAATCAGCATTTACAGAAGACACAAAAGAAGAAGTTATTAGATTAGCCCATAAAAATACACATGATTTAGTTTGGAATAGACTTGAATATATTTTAGGAATAAATGATAGTTGGGAAAGTTGTTCAGAATATAGACTTTTATTAAATTTTGATGGCATTTTATGTAATTATGTACATAATTCTAACAAATATGTTTCTAACAAAGACATTATTGATAAAAATAGACTAAAAATTATAAAGATTGATACAAAGGATACATTGTTACCACTACATTTAGAAAAATATAAAAATATTTCTCTTCCACATATTCTTTTTCAAAAACAATCTATATTAAAAACAAAGAAAAGGGATATAAAAAAAACTATTGATATTAAAAAATTAACAAAAGAAGGGTTAAACTTAAAAGATTTGAAAAAATTAGAAAAAATAAAAAAAGAATATAAAAAAAATAAAGAAAAGAAAAGTTAATGAAAATAATATTTTATTTTATTTTACTTATTTCTATTTTATTATCTTCAAATATTAATAATAATTTATTTAAAAAAGCTATTAATAAATATAAAGAAAAAGATATAAAATCATCTTTAAACACTTTTTTAAAAATAGATGAAAACAAAACTTTGTTATCAACAAATACAAAATTTAACTTAGGTATTTTTTATCAATATGGAATAGGAACAAATAAAGATTTAAAAAAAGCCTTTCATTATTTTTTTGAATCTGCCAAACTTGGTAATAAATTTAGTCAAAATCAATTAGGTTTTTTTTATCAAAATGGATTAACAACACCTATAAATTATGATTTAGCAATACTATGGTATAAAAAAGCTGCTAATCAAAATCTCATAATTGCACAATTTAATTTAGGTTATTTATATGAACTATTATATTCTACTAACAAATCGCCTAAACAGTTTGATTATTATAAAAAAGCTATATATTGGTATAAAAAAGCTGCAAACAATGGTGATACTAATGCACAAACAAATTTAGGAAATTTATTTTTTTTCAACAATAAGTTAGAAACAGCTATTAAATATAAAAAAGCTATATATTGGTATAAAAAAGCTGCAAACAATGGTGATACTAATGCACAAATAAATTTAGCTTTAATGTATAAAGAAAAAAATGGTGTCAAATTTGATTTAAACACTGTTTTGTATTGGTTACAACAATCTGCTAAAAAAAATAATGTTTTAGCAATGAATTTATTAGGTGATATTTATAGAAAAGGAAGAATCACAAAACAAAATTTTAAAATTGCTCTTTATTGGTATTTAAAAGCTGCCGATTTAAATTCACCAAAAGCACAATTTTTAATAGGTAAAATTCTTTATGAAGGGTTAGGAATAAAAAAAGATATTAAACAAGCAAAATATTGGTTATTGAAGGCTAAAAAGAACAATTACAAGTCTGCTATTAGTTTTATTAAAAGAAAAAAGATTGAATAAACGTTGACTTCGCTTATTTTTTTAGTTATCATTACTTAAAAAAGGTAAATACAATGAATATAAACAAAATAGAATTAATTAAATCTTATCAAAGAAGACAAAATAAAATCAAGAAAAAAAAAGAACTTAATCAAAGTAATAAAAGAACAAATAATCATATAGACTTTTCAATTGATAATGAAACATTAAAAATTATACAAAAAAGAAAGGAATATCTTAAAAACAATACAAAACAAAATACAAACTTAGATTTGCCTGAAAATATTTTATTGATTATTGAATTTTTATCAAATAAATATAATTTATCATCTGAAGAAATCATTGAAAGTTTATTAATTGATTATATTCTAGATTCAAAAAAACTACCTAATGATATTGATAAATGCATAGATAGTGCTATATATGATGTAAAATATAAAAAAATATTAGATTCAAACTTAAATTATCTTATTCTTGATACAACCGACATAAATTCAAAAGATAAAGAACTTTTTTTATATACTAAAAAAACATTTCTTAATACTTTAGATGAAGAAGATTTATTTAAAATTTATGCCAAAACTAATGAAAAAGAGTTTATTTTTAATTCTTTAAAAAATATATTTTTTGAAAAAGATATAGAAAATGGTTGCGAAATTAAACAAATGAGTGTAAACTTAGATATTATTAATCCTAACAATAAATTTGAATTAGGATTTGAAGTAATTACAACTATCTCTTTTTTTGGAATTCAAGAAGGTAGAGAAGATTATATATCTTCAAAATGGATTAAATATAATCTTATCAATAATAATGTTGATTTTCTTAAATTATTTTCATCTTTTAATCTAAATAACAATAGATGTTTAGGTTCTAAATCTTTATATAGAAAAAACAATAAATGGAATACTGTTATTTTTAATTCAAGTATATTTGTAAAAGAAAAAAATGATTTTATAAATATTTGGTTTGGAGATATAGATATATCATTAGAAGGAGATAAACTTAAAAAAATTTCTAAACTTATTTCTAAAGAATTATATGTTTGTTACGAAGGTTTATCTCCAAAAAATATGAAAGAAAAATACACTTGGAATACATCAAAAAAAGTCCCTTTTATTGATGATAAAAAATATAATAAACTAGAAAAAAAAGAAAAAAAGAAAAATAAAAAGTTAAAGAAGAAAAATAAAAAGTATCTAAAAAAAATGATTATTGAAAATCATAAAATTCCAATTGATAAAAACATAAATACAATACATGATAAACATATAGAAAAAGTTATAAAAATTGACATTAAAGATTTTGAAAAAAAATTGAATAAATTTATTAAAAAAATTAAAAAAATAGTAAAAAAAAGAAATAAATACCTTTATAAAGATAATAAAAATGAAGAAGATTATTTTGTTTTAGAAGAACTACAAAACAAATTAGAAAAACTAGAATATTTCTCTTATATTTATACTACAAAATTATTAGAAAAAAAATTTAATGTAGGAGATGATAAACAATTAAATTATTCAGAATTTTGGATTTCAGATGACACAAATAATTTTTTTAGAAAAATAGAATTGAAAATTAAAAAACTTATTTATAAAAAGACTAAACTTAAAAATATTAGTCCTTTCCCTTCAGTTTTATGTAATATAGAATATAAATATCTCTTACGTGATAATAAAAAAGTTAATATGAAATCATACAAATTTTTAAATATATATGTAAGAAAAGGTAAATATATCATTGACAAATTAAAAAGTTTTTAGTTAATATTTAATTAATCTTTTTTTTGATATAATAATAAATACCAACATAGGAAATAAAATGAATATTATTCAATTAAATAAAAAAGTTCATCATGATTATTATATTCTTGAGAAACTAGAAGCAGGAATTATTTTAAAAGGTTCTGAAGTTAAATCTATTCGAAAATCAAAAATAAATTTAAAAGGATCTTTTTGTAAATTTTTTAATAATGAACTTTTTTTATTTGATTGTAATATTTCTAAATACAATCATCAAAATATCTTTGATAATTTTTCTGAAACAAGAGATAGAAAATTATTGATTAATAAAAATCAAATTAAAAAATGGCAAAAAGAACTACAATTGAATCAAGGTTATTCTATTGTACCATTAAAAGTATATTTTAATGATAAAAATAAATGTAAATTAGAAATAGCATTAGTTAAAGGTAAAAAAGAATATGATAAAAGACATGTTCAAAAAGAAAAAGATATTCAAAAAAAATTAAATAAAAAAGATTACAACTAATTTTTTTTTAAAAGGATTAAAAAACATGTTTATACCAAATATAAATACTTACAATCAAACACCAGAGAAAAAAATTATTTTTTTCTCTG
>Ga0256843_1002431_pt1 | contig 13590 bp, 7 predicted proteins | sample AlvinellametaG_FD_191572 | JGI IMG/M metagenome (GOLD analysis project Ga0256843, IMG submission 191572) | Pompeii worm associated microbial communities from hydrothermal vent at the East Pacific Rise, Pacific Ocean - Alvinella | ecosystem: Host-associated > Annelida > Integument > Unclassified ... | reverse complement strand
TGGTATCCCAAATTACTTAGACGATGATGACGATGGCGATGGTATATTAACGATAAATGAACACCCTGATGACAATGCAAATAACGAACCCGATGATGCGCTTGACACCGATGGTGACGGTGTGCCCGATTATCTAGATGACAGAACAGATCCCGATGATCATGACAATGATGGCGTTGTTGATAGCATTGATATTGATGACGATAATGACGGTATTCCCGATAGAATGGAATATGGTGGTTTAGACCCCCTTACCGACACAGACGGTGATGGTGTACCGGCATATTTAGATGATAACGATAACGATAACACAGTAGGCGATGCCAATAATAGCGTAGAACCGCTCTATGACTTTGATGGCGATGGACTACCTAATCACTTCGATTTAGATGCTGATGGTGCTAGACCAAATAGTGCAATTTTCGATTGTGTAGAATCCGGACGTCTTACAGCCGGTGTAGGAACAGATGTTATTCCAGATGGAATTTTAGAAGGAGATGTAGGTGCCAATGGTTTAGTGGACGATGTAGAAACGGCACCTGATAGTGGTATACTAGCTTATAATTTACAAGATACTGATGGCGATGGTGAATATGACTTTATCGACTTTGACGATGATGGTGATCATGTCGTAACCCGTGCAGAATATTGCGATCCTAACAATGATGGCTATCCCGATGATGCCGCGCAAACAGATAATGATGGTATTCCAAACTATTTAGACAATGACGATGATGGCGATGGCATTTTAACCATTTATGAAGATGTCGAATTGCCACATAATTATCCTCAAGATGGCAATCCTGCCAATGACGATACCGATGGCGATGGTATTCCCAATTACTTAGATGATGATGATGACGGCGATGGTATTTTAACAAGCAGCGAACATCCTGACGACAATGGTAATAACGAACCCGATGACGCCCTCGATTCCGATGGTGACGGTATTCCCGATTACTTAGACGACCTTGATAATCCAAATGATTTTGATGGCGATGGTATTTCCGATGATGTCGATATTGACGACGATAATGACGGTATTCCGGATGTAGACGAATTAGGTGGTTTAGACCCGCTTATCGATGCTGATGGTGATGGCGTTCCCGTTTATAAAGATGATGATGATAACAATGCAGGAATTGGAGATGCTGATGGTTTTGATGAAGCCGCTTACGATTTTGATGGCGACCATATAGCCAATCACCACGATTTGGATGCTGATAACGATGGTTTATGGGATACAGCCGAATCAGGAAGATTATTAATTCCCGTAGGAACAGACGCCAATCGTGATGGTGAATTAGAAGCCGTTCTGCCTGTAACCGTTGGTGCAAATGGATTGATGGACGATGTAGAAACAGCTCCTGACAGTGGCACAATTGCTTACATATTAATAGATTCTGACGGTGATGGACAATATGATTTCCTTGACAAAGATGATGATAATGATCATGTATCAACAGCCAACGAACATCCTTCGGGTGCTGGTGATGGTTATCCTGATTCCGCCGCCAATACCGACGGCGATGCTTTCCCCGATTACTTAGACGAAGACGATGATGGCGACGGCATCAATACCATTTTCGAAGATGTTTCATTGCCACATAATTACCCGCAAGATGGTAATCCGATGAACGATGATACCGATGGCGATGGTACACCAAATTATTTAGATACTGACGATGATGGTGATGGTATTCCGACAGCCAACGAACACCCCGATGATAACGGAAATCATGAGCCTGATGATGCCTTAGATACCGACATGGACACCATTCCCGATTACTTAGACGGCAACGATTACGATGGTGACGGCATACTCGATTCAGTAGATATTGATGATGATAATGACGGTATCCCCGACACTTACGAAAGTGGCGGTGTCGATCCGATGAGTGATGCAGATGGTGATGGTGTACCCGTAATGGTTGACGATGATGACAACGATAATACCGTAGGAGATGCCAATGGTGTGATTGAACCCGAATTTGATATTGATGGTGATGGTATTCCAAATCATTTTGACTTAACATCTGATAACGATGTCTTGTTTGATGCTGCTGAATCAGGTAGAACGACAGGGCTTGATGCCAATTTTGATGGTATTCTAGAAGGGCCCGTTGGCGCTAATGGTTTGGTTGACGATGTCGAAACAATTCCTGACAGTAGTATTATTAATTATACTGTTTTAAATACAGATGCCGATGCACATTACAACTTCTTAGACGATGACGATGATGAGGATCATGTATTGACCAATGACGAACACCCCGATGATAACGCCAATGGCTATCCGGATGACGCCCTAGATACAGATGCCGATGGCGAAGCTAATTATGTCGACAGAGACGATGACGGCGATGGCATTTTTACCGATTTTGAAGATGTAGCCTTGCCTCATGATTATCCGCAAGATGGCGACCCTATGAATGATGATACAGACGGAGATGGTATCCCTAACTATTTAGATGATGACGATGATAACGATGGTATTTTAACCATTGACGAACACCCCGATGACAACGCCAATAACGAACCCGATGATGCTATTGATACGGATATGGACGGTATTCCGGACTATCTAGACGATAGCGATGATAGAGAAATGATTATCTATACTGCTATTTCGCCAAACGGAAACGGTAAAAATGATTATATGCATATCGAAAATGTAGGACTTTATCCCGATAACTCTATGATTATTTTGAATCGTTGGCAACACAAAGTATGGGAAGGTAAGAACTACGACAACATTAATGTACGTTTTGAAGGAAAAGACCAAAGCGATAATTTATTGCCCACAGGTACTTATTACTATTTATTTGAGTATAAAGATGAAGAAGGAGAAACCCAAACACGCGCAGGTTATTTATACTTATTAAAATAAGATATTATGATGAAATTTATATATAATCACAAATTATTTAGTCATTCAATGAAAAAAGTTTTTTTTATTTGGATGTTCACAAGCATTGTTTCGATTGCCAATGCGCAAGACTTTCCGCTACATACACAGTATATGTATAACAAATCGTTTGTCAATCCGGGAGCAGTAGGAGTTAAAGGTAAAATCAGTTTATTATTAATGCATCGTTCTCAATGGGTTGGAATGGATGGTGCACCTATGACATCAGATATTTCAATTGAATATCCCTTGCAAAATGCTGCTTTTGGCTTAGATATGATTCAAGATCAGAATGGGCCAATTTCAAAATATACCGGAAATTTCAAATTTTCCTATAATTTAGAGTTGTCATATACAACTTATTTATCCTTAGGGCTAAATGCCGGTGTATATTACAATCAGTTTAATGTCAATAAATTACGAATAAGAGATGTAGGAGAAGATTTATTTGAAAAAGATATCGAAGATATCAATTTTGATGTTGGTGTCGGTGCTTTTTTATATAGCGAAACGTGGTATATGGGTTTATCAACGACCAATGTTAATATGCAAAAATATTATAAAAATTTATCAGATCAATATGATAAACGTTTATTACATGCTTATTTTATGGGAGGATATAATTTTCAATTAAATCGTGATATGACCTTGCAACCATCCGTTTTGCTTAGGTACGTGAACGATTTACCTGTCTCGGCAGATCTAAGTATAAATATGCAATGGAATGAAACTTTAATTACAGGATTAGCATATCGGTTAAATTCGGCATACTCTTTGCTTTTAGGTGTAAATGTATCCAGACAATTGCATGTCGGTTATGCGTTTGACTGGGATCAAAATAAAATTTATATGGAGAATTATGGTTCACATGAGTTTTTCTTAAGATACTATTTATCAAAAGATGAGAATAGTCTTAGGTATCAAAACCCTCGATTCTTTTAAAAATATGACAAAATGAACAAAAATTTATTTTATATCATACTCTTTCTATCATTATCTGTAAATATTTCATTTGCACAAGATGATGATGAAAATCCGGGTGTTAAAAAAGCCGATTGGCTTTATGATGGCTATGAATATATCAAAGCAAGAGATATTTATCTAAAAGTAGCACAAAGAGGCTATGTTTCGGACTATTTATATAAAAAATTAGGAGATTCGTATTTCAAAACAGCAGAATACAGAAAGGCAGTAAAATGGTATGAAAAATTATTTAAAAGAGCTAATCCCGAACCGGAATATTATTTTAGATATGCACAATGTTTAAAAGCAAGTGGCAGAAGAGAAGAAGGGGATAAGTATTTACAACAGTATTATGCATTGGTTGACGATAAATTCAGAAATGATAAAGTTCGTAAAAAAGCATATATATTATATGATAATGATATTCCGCTCGAATATAGTAGTTATAAAATTGATAGTTTAAAGTTGAATACTAAATTTTCAGATTTTGCGCCGGTTATTTTTAAAGAAAAATTGATCTTTGCTTCTGCAGGTTTTCATCCGGTCGGGTATAAAAAGAAGTGGCAAAACGGACAACCCTATTTTGATTTATACGAAGGAAAGATTAATGCTCCAAATGATATAACGGGAGTGCATCCGCTTAATGGTGATATAAATACCGAATATCACGAGTCTTCTGCTACTTTTACACCGGATGGAAAAACCATGTATTTTTCTAGAAATAACTATAAAAAAGCACAAAATTCTAATGCCAATTTGAGTAAACTTAAAATTTATAGAGCAGAAAAAATAAATGGTGAGTGGAAAACCATTGAAGAGTTGCCATTTAACAGTGATAACTTTACCTTTACGCATCCATCGTTAAGTCCGGACGGAAAAAGACTATACTTTGCCTCAGATATGCCGGGAACTTTTGGTAATTCTGACATTTGGTATGTCGATATTTATGAAGATAATTCTTATAGTTATCCACAAAATTTAGGGCCGAAAATTAATACAACAGAACGCGAGAGTTTTCCTTTTATCAGTAGTGACAGTAAAATATATTTTTCTTCTGACGGTCAGTTAGGCTATGGAGGATTGGATATTTTTGTGGCAGATATCGATAAAAACGGAATGATGGGAGATGTACTAAATCTGGGAAAACCGATTAATACACAACAAGACGATTTTGCCTTTACCATTGACCCTGTTAAAGAATACGGTTATTTTTCTTCAAGTAGAAACAATAAAGAAATGCGTGATAATATTTATGTGTTCTATAAATCTAATGAGATTAAGAAAGGTGACGAAAAAGATTTATTGTCAAAACAGCAAGATTCTATAAAAATGGCAATACCTACCAAAGAAGCCATAGTTCAAGGAAAAGATTTAGGAAAAATATTAGATTTAAAACCGGTATATTTCGAATATGGACATTATGATATCGGTCCCAGAGCAGCCCTGGAAATAGAAAAAGTAATGGCAGTTCTAAGAAAGTATCCTAAATTAAAATTAGAGATTCGTGCTCATACCGACTCGCAAAGTAGCGCTTCTTTTAACATGAAATTATCTCAAAAACGTGCCAAAGCCGCCTATGATTATATGGTTTCATTTGGTATTGATCCGTCTCGAATTACTTACAAAGGCTATGGTGAAACACAACCCGTCAACAAATGTCGCGATGGTGTAAAATGTACCGAAATGGAACATAGAGCCAATAGACGTTCAGAATTTATTATAATTGATGATTCAAAATAATATGAATTCAAACATAATTATTAAAAATCCTGCTTTTTGTAGGATTTTTTTTATACAATTAATGTAAATATGTACCATAAAATAGGCAAACCTTCAATCCAAAAAGCCGTATAATAAAAATTCTTATACTCATTTGACTTTAAGCAAAGATAAGTCGATAGGTTAATCATTAAAATAGCTAAAAATAATTCTGTTTTTGATTCAAAAATTTGCAAAGAAATAAGTGTCAGAAGGATATTAAAAACAACGTAAAAATAAAATAATTTCTTTTTGTATAATTGTGGAATTGTTTTTAAATCTTTAGCATCAATAAGTAAATCACGTTGGTCAAAACTTATAGTCAACATCATTATATATATAAATACAAAGGCAGATTTTAACAAAATTTGCAAATTTTCTTCTGTCAAGTGTAATTGACCATAATGAGGTGCCAAAATGACTAAACCAGTCCAAACCATGGCAACTACCATAATTTTAACAATACCATTACTACGCAGGTTATTTATAGGAAGCCATTTAGCATCCAAATTGTATACAACTGTCATTACCATAAATGGAATAAGAATAAGTTTGACACGCAAAGACAAAAAGTAATAACTATATAATGATAAAATGCCCGATAATACAATAGCGCCGGTAAAGATGATTTTATGCTTAACCATAAATCTTTTGATAAAAAATCGATTAGATTTAAAACTAAACAAGCGTATTAAATTATAAGATAGAACCGTCGAAGAAATTAAGAATAACGCATTAAAAACATTAATGTTATCATTAAAAATGACATATAAAGAAAACACCGAAAATGCCACATGCAAATTCGATAGGATATAAAATTTAAATATTTTGGTCAAAAATTGATACAATTATCTTACTTTTATCGTTTGCAAATATAAATAAATCTGCCAATGAAATGGTACTACAACATAGCACAATCAATAGTTGATACACTAGCACAAATTTTCAACCAAAATAAACAAGCCGATAAAGTGATTAACAGTTTGTTAAAACAACAAAAAAAATGGGGCTCACGCGACCGAAGATTTGTCGCCAAGGTTCTTTATGATATTGTTCGTTGGAAAAGATATTATGAGTTTTTAGCCGATACATCTATAAACACAGCCGAAGGAAAATGGCAGATTTTGGGCGTTTGGAGTGTCTTAAATGATGTTGATTTACCCGATTGGAAAGAATTTGAAACGATTGATGTGCAGTCGATTATACACAAAACGAAGAATCAGATTCCGGACGAGATAAAATTATCCATTCCCGATTGGTTACAACAAAAATTTGAAATGCAACTCGGAAAAACTTGGCAAAAAGAAATGCAAGCCCTAAACTATGAAGCCGAAGTAGTATTGCGTGTTAATTTGCTTAAAACTACTGTAAAAAAGTTACAGGCAGAATTAGATAAAAATCAGATAGAAACATATACAAAAGAAGGATATCCCGAAGCATTATTCTTAAAAACACGTCGAAAAGTAACACATTTGCCGGCATACAAAAACGGATTGTTCGAAATACAAGACGCTTCGTCACAACTTGTAGCCCCATTTGCCGAAGCAAAACCCGGCATGACCGTAATAGATGCATGTGCCGGAGCAGGAGGGAAGACACTTCATTTAGCCACACAAATGCAAAACAAAGGGCAACTATTTGCCTACGATATTTATCAATCCAAAATTGATGAATTACGCAAACGTGCCAGACGTAATGGCATTAAAAACTTGACAAAATCTGCCGTAATTACACCACAAATTATTTCAAAAAATAGAGAAATAGCAGATATCTTACTCATTGATGCACCTTGTAGTAGTATTGGCACATTACGTAGAAAGCCCGATTTAAAATGGAAATTAAATCCTGATAGAATTGCTCAAATAAAAGACATTCAGCAAGATATATTAAATAATTATGCCAAAATGGTCAAAAATGGAGGGAAACTAATATATATAACCTGTTCTATTTTACCAGAAGAAAATCAAGATAATGTTAAGTCGTTTCTTAAACAAAATAAAAACTTTATCTTTGTAGAAGATAAAACAATATTGCCTTCACAATCCGGTCACGATGGGTTTTATATGGCAAAACTCTTAAAAACACAATAAACAAATGAAAAAAATATTTTTTAATTTATTACTAATCTCATCTTTTTCACTTTTTGCACAAATACCTGCCGGGTATTATGATAATGCTCAAGGACTTACAGGTGACCAGTTAAAAACAGCTTTGCATAATATAATTGAAAATCATACCACTTTTTCTTATAGCGCGGTATGGGATCAATTAAAATATACTGATGAGGATCCTAATAATTCTAATAATGTCTTATTGCTTTATACAGGTTGGTCTTACCCAAAAAATAACAATGGTGGTGGTTCAACTGAATGGAATAGAGAACATGTATGGGCAAAATCGCATGGAAATTTTGGCACAGCAAGTGGTCCCGGTACAGATTTGCACCATTTAAGACCTACTGATGTAACCGTTAATTCAGCCCGAGGCAATTTACATTTTGATAACGGAGGAGCCGATTTCTATGACAATTCTCGATATCAGCAGTCAGGAAGTTTTAATACCGGTTGTAAAAGAGTGGCAGGTGAAACTTGGGAACCGCGCGATGAAGTAAAAGGCGATGTAGCTCGCATGATTTTTTATATGGCAACTTGCTACGAAGGACAGGGTAGCTATCCGGATTTAGAAGTAGTGGATTATATTCCGGCTACAACTAGTGCTCCTTTGCACGCCAAATTATCTACCTTATTACAATGGAATGCACAAGACCCGGTTTCGGATTGGGAGATAAGAAGAAATAATAGGATATATGAAAGACAGCACAATAGAAATCCCTTTATAGACCATCCTGAATATGTTGATTTAATCTGGAACCCAACGCCTGATACTCAAGCACCAACTGTTCCTACAAATTTAATAGCAACAAACATTAGTAATAATGCAGTTTCATTACAATGGCAGGCATCAACAGATGATACAGGTGTTGTTGGGTATGAGGTATATAAAGATGGTCAATTAGAAGGAAATACAAATACTACCACCTATACAGTTACAGGATTACAAGCGCAAACAACTTACGATTTTTGTGTCAAAGCAAAAGATGCAGCAGGTAACCTATCTGCTTGTAGTACATTGTTAAATGTTACTACGACAGCGCAAGCCACGTATGTCTTTTATGAAGATTTTAATGACTGTGCTACTGTAAAATTTACGGCATATAATGAAGCTAGTGATAAAAATTGGGAATGTCTCACAACACATGGCGAAGGAGATACAGGTGCTATGCAAATGAATGGTTATAATGAAGATGTGCCCAGTAAAGATTGGCTCATTACAACCAATCCGGTTGATTTTGATAATGCTACAAATGAAGAACTCTCGCTTTACACAGTTTACACTTATGGTAATATGCCTATCGTTTTAGTTTATTCCTCTGATTATGACGGCACTTCAAATCCTTCAACATTTACTTGGACACCGGTTCCAAATGTTGTTTTTGACACACCCACGGGGTCATCAACCGAACAAGCACAAGTTATATCAAATGTAGATATAAGTAGTATTACCGGAACAGTGTATCTTGCCTTTAAATATTATTCCACCGGATCACCAACACGTTGGACTATTGATAACTTTATTATTAGCGGAACTACTGCTTCATTACAACAATTGCAAGCTTCGGATGTGCAAATTTATCCTAATCCGGTTCATGTTAATTCGGATTTATATATTAAAATTAATTCTAATATTAATGTAAAAACTTGCAGGATTTATAATATTTCAGGACAAGAATTGCTAGTTTCAACAGATATAAAAAATGGTATTATCAAAACATCCCATTTAAAAAAAGGTCTTTATTTTGTAAAGATTAATGCTGATAAAGGTAATTTTACTAGAAAGATTATAGTCGAATAGTGCCTGACTATGCATCTTTGTATAAAAAATATACAACAAAATTCCTAAATTATTCAAAAAACCTAAATAAATAGGCAATATTGGGATATTTGAATGCCTGTGTCATATTTTTTTACTATTTTGCTAGTCAAAATAACTAAAATATGGAAATAAAGAGATTATTTGATTTTATTCAATACGAAGTAGAAAAGTATCCACGTGAAGATGCCTTAGCAACCAAAATAAATGGTAAATGGGTTAAAACATCAACTCAAGAGTTTTATAACCAAGTTAATCAATTCAGTAGAGGATTGCTTAAATTGGGAGTAAATAAAGATGATAAAATTGCTATTGTTTCGCATAATAATCAAACCAAATGGAATATTACCGACTTAGGTATTTTACAAGTGGGCGCACAAGATGTTCCTGTATATCCTACTATATCAGCCGAAGATTTTGAATATATTTTTAACCATGCCGAAGTAAGCTATGTAATAGTTTCAAATAAAGAAATTTACGATAAAGTGGCTTCTATTATGGACAGATTACCACTTGTTAAAGATGTATATTCTTTTGATGAAATTGAAGGCGTTAAAAATTGGAATGAAATACTCGAATTAGGAAAAGATGAAAGTAATCAGGCCGATTTAGAACAACGAAAATCCGAAGTGAACGAAGATGATTTGGCTACGATTATTTATACATCCGGAACCACAGGCAAACCCAAAGGCGTCATGTTGACACATAAAAATATAGTGACAACCGTAACGTCTTCTTCATTAAGAGTACCAATACTCAAAGGACAGAAAAAAGTACTGAGTTTTTTACCGGCATGTCATATTTTTGAACGTATGATTCATTACTTATACTTTTATCGCGGATTTGGTGTGTATTTTGCTGAGTCAATCGAGCAAATTGGTGATAATATTCGCGAAGTAAAACCACAATTATTTACCGCAGTACCGAGATTGATTGAAAAGGTTTACGATAAAATTATTGCCAAAGGGCAAGAGTTGACCGGTATCAAAAAAGCCCTATTCTTTTGGGCAGTTGGCGTAGGAGAAAAATTTGATTTTGAAACACAACATAAATTTCCTTATAGTTTAAAACTGAAATTAGCACGAAAACTAATTTTTAGCAAATGGCAATTAGCTCTCGGAGGCGAATTACAATATATGGTGTCGGGAAGTGCCGCACTATTACCAACTTTACAACGAGTGTTTGATGCCGCTCAATTACCTGTGCTGGAAGGATACGGAATGACTGAAACATCAGGAGTTATATCAGTAAACTCACCAAACGATTTATGGAAAATAGGCACTGTAGGACGACCTATTAGTATTGTAGATGTCAAAATTGCTGAAGATGGCGAAATATTAGCCAAAGGACCTAATATGATGATTGGTTACTACAAAGAACCCGAAAAAACAGCAGAAGTATTTACCGATGGTTACTTGCATACAGGAGATATCGGACATCTGGATAAGGACGGCGTACTTAAAATTACCGATCGTAAAAAAGAAATGTTTAAAACGTCGGGTGGTAAATATGTTGCCCCTCAATTGATTGAAGCAGCGATGAAACAATCTCATTTTATAGAGCAAATAATGGTTGTTGGCGAAGGACAAAAACTGGTTGCCGCCATTATACAACCTGCCTTTCCTTTTATAAAAGAATGGGCAAAACGTCACAATGTTACATTGGGCGATTCATTTGAAGAAATTGCCGGTAATCAGCAAGTTAAAGACCGTATTATGCAAGATGTAGAACGTTTTAATAAAGGTTTTGGTAAATGGGAAACCATTAAAAAAATTGAATTAACACCGGACGAATGGACAGTTGAAGCAGGACATTTAACACCCACTATGAAATTAAAACGTAAAATGGTTAAAGAAATTTATGCCGATTTATACAACAATATTTATGATGTAAATTAGGCTATAAATTTGATATTATTTAAATCCTCACCTCTGTGAGGATTTTTTTTGCTCATAACTTTGTTAATAACTTATATCAGTACTACTAAAAATGTTGGGCTTTTGTACATAAATTTGTAAAAACATTTAATGTTTAATTTATGAACGAACACGATAGAAACAACGAAGTAATCAAACGGTTTGAAGAAATGCTGAAAACCAATAAATATTACTTTTTTGATGTAGATGATTTTTTAGATATTATTGATGAATATATATCTTCCGCCAATTATGTGCTAGCCAATAAAGCCATAAAAATGGGTTTAGAACAGCACGAAAACAACTTAGAAATATTGCTGTATAAAGCCGAATTTTTATCCATTTCCGACGACTTACCACAAGCCGAAGAAGTATTGGCATTTATCAAGTCTTTTAATCCCGATGTGGTAGATATTCCTTTGCTTGAAGCCGAATTATATTCAAGAAAAGATATGCATAACAAAGCCGTACAAGCACTTCATCAAGCTCTGAAAATCGAACCCGAAAACGCCGAAACTTATGAGCTTTTAACCATTGAATATTTATATTTGGAAGATTATAACCAAGCCTTAAAAACATCATTGCAGTGTTTGCAAATAGCACCCGAAAGCGCTACTGCCCTATATAATGCCATTACTTGCTACGATGTACTTGACGAAATTGATAAAGCCACAGATTTCTTAGAAAAATATGTAGAAAAATATCCTTTTGGCGAAGTAGGGTGGAGCTTGCTTGCAAAAAAATATATCGAAAAACAACGATATAAAAAAGCCATTAACGCACTAGATTATGCCATTGCCATAGACGATAAGTTTTTAGGAGCATATTACGACAAAGCCTATGCATATACCAAACAAGGTGATTATCAAAAAGCATTAGAATTTTACCGGTTAACACTCGATATTACAGATCCGACAGCCTTTACATTTTATCATATGGCAAAGCTATATGAGCGATTAAACGATGTTAATAATGCAGCAAAATATTACCTGATGGCAATCAACGAAGACCCCGGACATTATAAGTCATGGGTTAAATTGATTGGATTAAAAATAAAAACCAACGATTATGATCAGGCATGCGAATTAGCTCAAAAAGCTGTCGAAGTAATTAATAATCAGGAGTTATTTGAACTACTTGCCGAAATACAGATAAAAAGAAATAAGCCTCAAAAAGCCATTGAAGCCTTAGAAAAAAGTATTGAATTGGGTTCATTACGTCTAGCTATTATAATAAAACTGGCAGATTTGTATAAGCAACAAAATCAGATTGAAAAATATAGAGCCATTTTACTCGAAGCCAAAAAGCAATTTCCCGATTCAAAAGAAATAAAAAACAGAATGTTGGGAAAATATGACTAGATTTTTTTACTTAAAACACAACATTAATCATTCAACATTCAACACTAAGCATTAATCATTCAAAATTAAGCATTAACAACAATGAACTACATCTCACTTTTTATTAAAGGCATTGCCATGGGAACAGCCAATGTCATACCGGGCGTTTCGGGAGGAACTATCGCACTGATTACCGGTATTTACGAACGACTGATTAACGCTATCAAATCTTTTGATATCAATGCCGCTAAATTACTTTTGCAATTCAAATTCAAAGATTTTGCCAAACACACCGATTTGCAGTTTTTAGTACCATTAATGCTCGGATTAGTCTTTGCAGTTTTATCACTGGCAAAACTTTTTGCATGGCTTTTTGTCGCCTATCCTGTTTATATTTGGGCATATTTTTTCGGATTGGTTTTGGCATCGGTATATTTTGTAGGAAAAACGGTTGATCAATGGAATACAGCGGCAATCGTTTCATTTGTAATAGGTACAGGTATAGCCATTGCTGTTAGTATTATGCATCCGGCTGCCGAAAACAGTAGTCCTCTTTATGTGTTTTTAAATGGCGTAATTGCTATTGTAAGTATGATTTTACCCGGTTTATCCGGCTCATTTGTACTTATTTTATTGGGTAATTACCAACTGATTGCCATTAATGCCATAAATAATTTCGATTTAAAAATTATCATTCCTTTTGCTTTGGGAGCAGGTATTGGTTTGGTTGTTTTTTCACATTTTTTGTCATGGTTGTTCAAAAGCTATAAAAACC
>Ga0256843_1002430_pt1 | contig 13599 bp, 16 predicted proteins | sample AlvinellametaG_FD_191572 | JGI IMG/M metagenome (GOLD analysis project Ga0256843, IMG submission 191572) | Pompeii worm associated microbial communities from hydrothermal vent at the East Pacific Rise, Pacific Ocean - Alvinella | ecosystem: Host-associated > Annelida > Integument > Unclassified ... | reverse complement strand
TTTCACCAGCGAAAACTTCGCGGCCTACATGCTCTGAAAATATTTTTTCTGTTATAGTTTGAGCCATAAAATGAACCTCTTAAGTATAATTAATTTCGCGATTATAGCATAAGAGATTTAAAGTGAGATTTTATTGTTTTCTTTTCTAAAAGTTTCTTCTATATAAAAGATAACAGACTTGAGGGTAAAGTCATCATATTTTCTTTTCCAAGAGGGCATATCATCTTTATATGTTCCCCAGTACTTTCCACCATATTTTGCATAGAGAAACATCTGTTTGTCTGTGAGTAAAGTTTTTCTTAAATTGTAAGGGTAGATAGCCTGTTTCGGGTTTTTAGTAGTCTCACCATTTCCCCTTGCATCATGACCATGGCACCAGCTACAATTTCTTTGAAAGACTTTTTTACCACGTTGCATCATCTGAGTATGTTTCTCTTTTTGAATAGGGTTACTTGCACTGTAGAGTTTATCAATTTTTTCTTTGATGTTTGGGTTAAACTCTTTTTTGATATAAAAAGCTAGAGATTTTAGTTCATATTCAGTATAAAGTGATTCAAAAGGGGGCATGACATCGGCATTAGCTCCCCAGTAGTGAGCTCCATGTTTAATAATTTCATAACTCTGTTGCTCTGTGAGTATTGATTTTTTGAGACTTCGTGGTCTTACTATTAGTTGTATAGTAACATCTGCATTACCATCTACTCCGTGACAGGAGATACAGGTTTTTTGGTAGAGTTGCTTCCCTTTTTTATACATGTCATCTGCGAATAAATAGGATATAAAAAGTAGTGAAACAAGAAAAAATTTCATCACTAATTATCTGATAGTTACTTCTAAAAGCATATTTGGATGGATAGCACACTCTACATCAAAATTACTACCTGGTTTGACTCTGATAGTTCTCGACTCTCCACTTGACTCCATTCCAATATCAAACTCATTATCTTCATCATCTGTATATGCATTATGTGCATAGGGATCAGAGTTTTTAAAAGTAATGGTATCACCTACTTTCACGGTAATAGCATGGGGTATGAAAGTTTTCCCCTTTTGGTCTACTAGATGGTCAGTAGCATTAATACTTATAGTAACTGTTAGTGAAATGAGAAGTGATTTTAAAATTTTATGCATATATTTCTCCTTGTTATTGTGGAAATTTGGTTGGTATTTTTATATCTAAGTCTGGACCAGTAAGTGCCTTCATAAAAGAGACTATTTTATCTACTTCACCTCTTGTAAGTTTTCTATCTTTCATCGCGTCTGATTTGTTTTTTACATTGTGCTCATAGCGTCCACCACTTGCACAGATTACAGTGGCTTCTTCAAGGGTTTTGACACTTCCATCATGAAAATAGGGAGCAGATTTTGTAACATCTCGAAGTGTTGGTGTTTTCATAACTCCATACCAAGCGGCTCTTGCTTTTACATTGTAGCGACCAAGCTCTTTACCTTGTAACTCTCCATCATTGAGCCCTATATTATGAAAACTTCCATCCGTAAAATTGAATGTGTCATGACAATCTGTACATTTTGCTTTGCCTTTAAAAAGAGTAAATCCCTCTTGCGCTTCTTTACTCATCGCTTTTTTATCACCTTTAATATATTTATCAAAAGGAGAATCTGTTGAGACGACTGTTCTCTCAAAGGATGCCAATGCTTTTGCTAAGCTTTTTTTTGTTAATCCTTCACCCGGATAAGCTTTTTCAAAGAGTACTACATATCCTTTGATTTTGTTGAGTTTTGGTATAAGTTCACTAAGGGGCATATTCATCTCTACACTAGCTTCTATAGGACCAAGTGCTTGATTTTCTAAACTTTTTGCTCGACCATCCCAAAATTGATGTTTCTGGTAAGCTGTATTTAAAATAACTGGTGAGTTTCTAGGACCAACACGACCATCAAAGCCAACTGCTTTTGAAGTTGGATTTAAGTCTGTCCAGCCTCTTTGAGGATGGTGACAAGTTGCACAAGAGATAGTGTTATCTCGTGAAAGTCTTGTATCAAAATAGAGAAGTTTGCCAAGGGCAACTCTTTGTGGAGTTATTTTGTTCTCTTTTGGTTGAGGTACTTCCGTAGGTCTGAGCCATTTATGCAGATCTGATGATGCAAAAAGAGCAGTTGAAAAAAGTAGCGCTCCAAGGCTTAGTTTTAAAATCATACAATCTTCCCTATAATAAATTTTCACCAAATTTTATCACATTTGAGCTTATTCTCAAAATAAAGAGCTTAAAAAGGTTTTATTTTTTATGAGATAAAGAGCTAGATTACCACTACTCAGAAGGAAAAAAAGGAGAAAGAAAAAAGATGACTTCTTGTACTCTTTATGTGAAAAATGAAAAAAAAGTGTGCTAAGAGAATAATAAAATCCCATAAAAAGAGAGAAATATATCAGATAACCTACAAAATGGTACTCTTTTTTGAGCATACAGTAGGGGCATTGATGGGTTGGCAGTTCATAGATGTAGGGTGAAAATATATAGAGAAGTGTATAGTACGAGATAAGTAAAAATAGAGAGGAAATAAATGTAGAGATATACCTTTTTTTATAATAGTTGAGAATAAGAGTCAATAGAAATAAAAAAGTAAATAAAAGAAGCAAAGAGAAGTCTGTAAAAGAAAATATATCTGCATCTGAAGTGCTATAAAGAGAAGAACAACACTCAACAACAGATTCGGTAGAGAGAAACGATAAAAAAGAGAACTCTAAATAAAGTTCTAGCATTATAGAGAAATATAAAAAGAGATAGAGATAAAGTTTTATACGGAAATATGGTTGATGCGGTGTTTTTTCATCCTCTTTATTTAATTTGAGCCAAAGAAGTGCTACAAAAATGACAAATATTTTGAGTATGACAGTTGTGTTTCCAAACCCATTAGCAGATATAACTCCTGCACTACACATAGCACCTGGTAAAAATGTTGAAATTGTATCAAGTGTATAAAAAAAGAAGGGAAGTAAGGCTAGTTTAATAAGTAGAGAGAGGAAGATAATAGTTGTAATAAGGTGAGACTTCTCTTCCAATCTGTAGTGTTTCAAACTACTCTGGTTTTGTTTATAGCTTTTCAACAGAATAAGGGTATACAATGCACTATAGCTGAGTAGTAAAAACAGTAGAAACTCAATAAAAAGGGGGATGATTATAGAGGGTAACAGTAAAATATCACTCAATATGACCATCCTTTATATCAAAGCTGTTATCAATTTCAAGGAGTTGTTCAAAAAGAGGATCGTGAGTAGCTACAATAATAGTTTTTTGCATCTCTTTAAGCTCTAAGAGCATAGCAATAAAAAGTTTACTACTCTCACTATCGAGACTCGCTGTTGGTTCATCACAAAGAATAATATCTGGATTATTTATAAGAGCCCTCGCAATAATACATCTCTGTTTCTCTCCACCTGAAAGAGTAGAGATAGAAGCTTTCATCTTATGCGAAATGTGAAGTTTTTTAGCTAAAGAGAGTACTCTTCTCTCAATCTCTTCAGTGGAGAGTGTTGAGTGTGCAAGTGCCATGGCAATATTCTCTTGAAGAGAGAGTGCATCAAAGAGATAGAACTCTTGTGTGATAAAGCCTACTCTTTTTTCTCTATATGATGATGCAAAGTAGTCATTATAAGAACAGATGTTCTCTCCATTTACTCTTACTTCACCACTTGTTGGTTTTGTAATACCTGCAATAATAGAAAGGAGTGTTGTCTTCCCACTACCACTTTTTCCACGAAGAAGAGAGAGCGTACCTTTTTTAACACTAAGGTTAATATCTTTGAGAGCATTACGTTTATAAAGGGCTTGAATCTCTATCATCTTATCACCTTTGAAATCTCTGTTATAGAGAGTTTATAGAGAGGAATGATGATGGCTAAGAGAAAAGGAAGAGTAAAAATAATAAAGAGTAAGCCTAAACTCTCTCTATCTATAAAGAGAGTAAAAGTTACTTCGTTGTGAAGATTACTAAACCCTAAAAAGATATTTTTTAATAATGGTGCATCAAAAACAAAAACAAAAAGATAGGCAAAAATAACACCTAACATATATGAAGCAGAAAATAAGAGAAAGTTTTCTGCAAGTTTTAGATAGATAATCTCTTTGACTCTCCATCCAAGCATACGTAAAAGAGCGATCTCTTTAGACTCTATCTTTGTTATGGTAGAGTATCTCTGGTATAAGAGAATTAAAAAAGAGAAAAGAGTGATAAGAAAAAGTGAAAGAAAAAGTCCACCTTTATAGTGAAAGAGATTACTATAAAAGCGTTTGATTTCATCTTTCTCAATGATACGCATGTTAAAGTGTGAACGTATAAGCTTCTCTTTGATTCTCTGTATCTCCGCTTCATTCTTAACTTCGAGAATAATATCGCTAACAAAGCCCTCTTCTACACCCAAGATTTTTCTAGCAACTGAGTTTTCCATAATGATCATATCATTACTCATAAGAGAACTCTCTTTAGGTAGTGAAGCATAGATAAATACTTTCTCTTTTGATCTATCTGGTGGACGAAAAATATAGTATTCGTTATACTGATATTCATCAAAGAACTCTTTTACACCTGCACCAATGAGCATAGATTTTCGACGTAAAAACTTTTGAGTATCTATATCGTGAAGCAGGATTTCAAGAGTATCGACTATCTGTTTCTCATACATATCAACACCCACAATCATAAAGTAGGTCTCTTTGGGCTCATAGTAGTGCATGCCATAAACTCTTCCCTGCACGTTACTGACTCCTTCAAAGGAGAGAAACTCATCAATCCAACTCTCAGGGGTATTTAAAACTTTACCCGCAACAAACCTTTGAACGGTAAAGTCTGCTTGAGAGTCCGCTGTTTTGAGTAACTCTTGTTGAATAGAAGAGGATATGAAAAGAACAGAAGATAAAAGGGTGACAAGGAGTGTAGAGATAAAAAATATACCTAAGTTTCTACCTCTATGTGCATATAAAAATAAGAAAAGGAGATTAATTTTATTGTGCATAGACAAACTCTTGATGATTATATTGTCGCATCTGAGGGTAGATTTTATTACTAAAATCTTGATAAGGGGTCACTCTATTTTCTAAAAAAGTGGTTGAGTTTGTTAAAAAAGGGAGTGTAGTTATTGCATAAATATTAGCTAAAGATTTACTTGTATCACTTTTAGAGGGAGTGAGTAAAAGTGAAAAAAAGAGAGAGGATAAAAGTACTAATATTGTAACTATTTTCTTAGTAAGTAATGTTATTTTTTACTCCTCTTCTCTTTATTTTATGAAAAATTAAAGAGAATATTTTATCGCTTTTTTTGTAAATTCAGTTGAACAGAAGAAGATGGCAACAAAAATAGGGTTAAGTTTTACGATATTCGCTTCAAAGTCAACGGTGTCAAATACACCAAATTTAAATCCTCCACCATCTTGTGGGTTCTGTGGTGTTGCAACAAACTCAACAGGGGCAAGAGTCTTTACCATATTTATAATGTTCTTTCTCTTTTTTTGATTTGGTTCACTGAGAAGATTGAAGTCACTCTCTTGGGACTCTCTATATGCTACTAAAATGGTCTCTAAAAGCTCAACCTTATCTTTAAAAATAACTTTGTTCCATTTCATAATTGTATTGTTTGACGCAACTTGCATACTATTAAGTACTAATGGATGAGGTTTTTTTGATCGAAGTGCTTCTATAAGAGAGAGTAGATAGTTCACTCCCCCAATATTTTCTGCAGCTTTTTGCATGAAAAGATGAATGAGAGTTTTTGTTTCTGGTGTTTGGTTATTAAAATTACACATATATTCTCCTAGTTTTATCTATATCTTAACATAAATAGACAAAAACTCTTCTCATATAAGCTTCTCTCAGGAGAGAGAATCTGTTTTAATCCTTAAAGAAATTCTAGTATCAGTTTTACTTAAGCTAATCATAATCACAAAGGTATTATTATGTCAAAACTAAAAGAGGACAAAAATTGTCTTATTTAAAAAGAGTGATAATCATTCTTAAAAAGAGGAAACAAAATGCAAGTATATTTAGATAATAACGCTACTACAATGTGTGATCCACAAGTAGTAGAGGCTATGCAACCATTTTTTAGTGAGATATATGGTAACCCTAACTCACTTCATAAGTTTGGAACAGCAAGCCACCCCGCTATAAGTAAGGCTATAGATCAGGTTTACACTGCTATAAATGCAGCTGATGCTGATGATATTGTATTTACTTCATGTGCGACAGAGTCAAACAACTGGGTTTTACAATCAACATGGATTGATCAAATTTTAAATGGTGATAAAAATCACATTGTAACAACAGAGGTAGAACACCCATCAGTTCTATCTACATGTAAGTTTTTAGAAGATCAAGGTGTAAAAGTAACATACCTTCCTGTAAATGAAGAGGGTGTAGTTGAAGCACATACTGTAAAGTCTTTTATCACTGACAAAACAGCTTTAGTTTCTATCATGTGGGCTAGTAATGAGACAGGTATGATAAATCCTATCAAAGAAATTGGTGAGATTTGTAAAGAGAAGGGTGTGAAGTTTCACTCTGATGCAGTACAAGCAGTAGGAAAAATTCCTGTGGATGTTCAAGATGTTCATGTAGATTTTATCTCTTTTTCTGCACATAAATTTCATGGTCCTAAAGGGGTTGGTGGACTTTTTATAAAAGATTCACAAGCATTGTCACCACTTTTACATGGTGGTGAGCATATGGGTGGTCGTCGTTCAGGTACACTTAATGTTCCTTATATAGTAGGAATGGGTTTAGCAATAGAGCTTGCTACTAAAAATATTCAAGCTACTATGGCGAGTATTAGAGCGAAGCGTGACCGCTTGGAAGACGCTTTAGTAGAATTAAGTGATACATTTGTTGTTGGTAACAGAGACAACCGTACACCAAATACTATTCTTATCTCTATTCGTGGAGTTGAGGGTGAAGGTATGCTTTGGGATTTAAATAATGGTCAGATAGGTGCTTCGACTGGTTCAGCTTGTGCATCAGAAGATTTAGAAGCTAACACTGTTATGCTTGCAATTGGAGCTGATAATGAACTGGCACATACTGGTATCCGTTTATCTCTTTCAAGATTTACGACAGATGCAGAGATTGACTATACGATAGCACACTTTAAAAGTGCTGTTGAAAGACTGAGAGCTATTTCAAGTTCTTTTGCAAAGCAACAACCTACAAAGGGTGGAGAAGCTCATGAGTGTGAACTTCATCACCATTAATTGTTAGGATGTTGCTTCTGTATTAAAACACGATATAGAAAATAAATTATAAGATTTTAAAAGAAAAAATAATAGGAGAAATTACTATGGCAAAAGCTGATATATTAGGGGACTCTCTTTGGGACGCGTACTCAAATAAAGTTACTACATTAATGAATAACCCGAAACACCAAGGGGAAATTTTTGAGAGTGAAGCAGAAAAAAGAGGGCATAAACTTATCGTTGCAGATTTCGGTGCAGAGAGTTGTGGTGATGCAGTTCGTTTATACTGGGAGATAGATCCTGAGACTGATATCATTGTAGACTCAAAATTTAAATCTTTTGGTTGTGGTACTGCTATCGCATCAAGTGATGTTATGACTGAGCTTTGTATTGGTAAGACTGTACAAGAAGCTGTTAAAATTACTAATATTGATGTTGAAATGGCACTTCGTGATACTCCTGATGTTCCAGCTGTTCCACCTCAAAAAATGCACTGTTCTGTTATGGCTTATGATGTTATCAAGAAAGCTGCTGGACTCTATATGGGTGTTGATGCAGAGAGTTTTGAAGAGGAAATTATTGTATGTGAGTGTGCTCGTGTAAGTTTAGGGACACTTCAAGAAGTAATCAGACTTAATGACCTTAAAACAGTTGAAGAGATAACTGACTATACAAAAGCTGGTGGTTTTTGTAAGTCATGTATTAAACCAGGTGGACATGAAGCTCGTGAGTGGTACTTAGTTGATATTTTAGCTGATACTCGTAAAGAGATGGATGAAGAAAAAATGAAAGCTGCTGCTGATGCACAGGCTGCAGGTGGTGCTGATTTTGAATCTATGACTCTTGTTCAGCAGATTAAAGCTGTTGATGCAATCATAGATGAGAATGTTCGTCAGTTCTTAATCATGGATGGTGGAGATATGGAAATTATTGACATTAAGAAAAATGATGAGTATATCGATATCTATATCAGATACTTAGGTGCTTGTAATGGGTGTGCATCAAGTGCTACTGGTACACTCTATGCGATAGAATCAACACTTAAAGAGAAACTCTCTTCAAACATTAGAGTTTTACCTATCTAATTTTTTTCCCAAACTTTATTGTTTGGGAATTTGAGAATTTTAGTGAGCACGTCTCGCTTTTTTCTCTTCTTCTAACATGGCATTAAGGGTTTCAACTACATGCATGGAAGCTTTTTCTGCTGCGTCAAAGTAGGTCATAACATTTTGTGAATGTTCAGTACAGGTTCCCTCTTGAACACATTGAACAGCTTTCTTAATGTTGTCATGAACCTCTTTATGTGGTAAGGCCATTTTTGTATAGCTTGGAACTTTACCAAATTTTTCTTTTCCGTTTCCTTGAGAGTACCATCTACCTAATCTACATTCATCTTCTGTGCTAAAAGCTCCATCCGTTTTTCCTGTAAAGACTGTTTTATAGCCATTTGATTTGAAAAGTAGATGGTCGATTTTGCTTAAAACCATAAAAACAGCATAAGTGACATCTTTATTCTCATCTGAAATAATTTTTGCATTATCTGAAAGAAGTTGCATCTTCTCTGCAAAAACATCCATTTGCTCATTTGATTGATGAGAGAGCTCTTCCATCGCTTGTGAGTGTGAATGAACCTCTTGGGTATTTTGTTTGAGAGAAGATACTGAAATTTCTACTTCACTTGTGGCTTTTTGAGTCCTCTCTGCAAGTTTTCTTACTTCATCAGCAACTACAGCAAATCCACGACCATGCTCACCGGCTCGAGCAGCTTCAATAGCAGCATTAAGTGCAAGTAAGTTGGTCTGATCTGAAATATCTTTAATGAGTGTAATAACATCTGCAATACTATCTACATTTGAATTCAGGATATTTACTTGTTCATAGGTGTTTGTGATATGTTCAAGAAGAGAACTCATTGTATGCGAGAGTGTATTGATTTCTAAAGAGCAAGCTTCTGTATGCTGTGAATTTTCTGCATTTCTTGTGTCTATATCTTCCATTGCGTTAAGATTACTCTCTAAGTCATCTTGAATAACTTTTAAATCACGACTACATCCATCAGTTAGCCCTTTTGTAAGTGATTTAATGAGATCGTTCATCACCTTATTAGCATCTGCATGGCTTAATTCTTGTTGTAATTTTTGATTTTCTATTTGTAACTCTTTGAGTTGTTCTTGAAGAGACGCATTTTCCTCTTGTTGTTTTTGTAAATCTTTTTTTAACTGTGTATCGTTTGAAAAAAACATAATTCTCCTTCTCTTAGTATTTGATTTTATTCCCATTTGAATTAACAAATGCTTAAAATAGAGAGATTCAACTTGCTTTTGCTAAAATACAGCTATGTATGAAAAAGAGTATGAAAATATTGTCGAAGCAATCGTGGAATATGGTTATATAGTAGTTGAAAATATACTTGATAATAAGAGTTTAGAACTACTTGTGAGTGAGGCTCTTAATGAGAAGTTGTATAAAAATGCAGGTATATCAACTCTATCAAAAGTAGATTCCACAAGAAGAAAAGATAAAATCCGTTGGCTAGAGGGAGAGCAAAAGGGTGAAAAGCTTTTTTTGGAGTTTACTGAGGGGTTACGAGAGTATATAAACCGTTCACTCTACCTTGGATTATCCTACTATGAAGCACATTTTGCACTCTATGAAGAGGGTGACTTTTATGAAAAACACCTAGACGCTTTTAGAGGAAGTAAAAATCGTGTTGTTACTACTGTGTACTACTTAAATGATGCATGGAGTGAAAAAGATGGGGGAGAGCTTCTAATATATGATGAAGATAATAAACTTATAGAGAGTATAAAACCTTCTGCCAATACTTTAGTTGTTTTTTTAAGTGATAAATTTCCTCATGAGGTACTACCTGCTAAGAAAAAACGACACTCTATAGCAGGATGGTTTAGAGTAGACAAGAGAGAATATTAATGCAAAATCTTAGCTATGTCCAACTAGGTGGTACCCTTTTTATTCCTGCATCACATAAGCAATTAAATAGTATTGTTAATGAAGTAAAATATAAAGAGTTGAGGAGCTTAGTGATTGATTTTGAAGATGGTCTAGAGGAATCCTTTTTGCGAGAAGCAATGGAGAAACTTAAGAGTATTTTATCAAAAGTAGAGGCTAAAACACCTTTTGTCTTTTTACGAGCAAGAGACACAAGCCATCTTGAAAAACTTATGAAACTAGAAGGTATTAACAATATAACAGGGTTTGTGTTAGCTAAGTTTTCACTTGAGAATGCAGAGAAGTATTTGGAAACTCTCAAAGATTCAAAGTTTTACATAATGCCAAGCATAGAGGGTGAAGAGCTTTTTCATCAGCAAAAATTGTTACAACTTCGAGAGAAGATTATCACTAACAAACAAAAAGTTGTTTTAGTTAGGTTTGGCTTAGAAGATATGTTGCGACAACTTGGAATGAGAAGAGAGTGTAGTGAGTCTGTATTTGATTTGAGTGCACCATCTTATGTTGTGGGTAACTTTATTGCAACTTTTAAGAGTGTAGGATTTGCTATAAGTGGTGGAGTCTATCCCTGTTTTAAAGATAAAGATGGATTCCAAAGAGATGTGAAACGAGATATGAGAGAGGGACTTTTTTCTAAAACGCTTATTCATCCAGATCAGGTGAGTCAAATAAATGAGCTCTATAAAGTTACCCAAAAGGAGTATGATGAAGCCTTAGCGCTAATTGAATCTCAAAAAGTGGTTTTTGCTCAAAATGGGAAAATGGCTGAAGTACCTACAATGAAGCGATACTCTTTAGAGATTATTTTACGGGCTAAAGAGTATGGTATAAGAACTTAGGTTATTGATAGACTCCATATATACCATATGCATTTAGTTTAGCTAACTCGCGTTCTAAAACTTCAGATGTAATCCAGATACCTGTATATATTTTTACTCCGTCTACTTTTTGAATATGTACAAAAAGGAGACGTTTTCCATTAAGCGTATGTCTTATATGTATTTTTTTAAAACTTCGAAAGAGGCGACCACTTGTAGATGACCAGTAAAATTTTGGCTCATAAGGTATCTCTAGAACCCTTCGGTTCCCTTCTTTATCAACTTCTACATAGGCAGGATAAACCTTTGCTTTTTTATAGTAACCATTGTCATAACGTTGCTGATGCTCTTTTTTACTCATCCATGGTGTAAAAGCCTGTTCTCGTTTATATCTGAGTTTAGGATCAAGATAGGCACTCTTCATATAGCGTACATCTATGTTATTTGTTTGTACTGCTCTTTTTTGAACTTTTTTGGTGGCTGTTACTTGTTCTTGACTCTTTTGTTCTAATATAGGCTCTTCTTGTAGGGCTTTCTCAGCGACTTTTTTCGCTTTAGCATACTCTATTTCTTTGAGCATAACATCACTTTTTTGAATCTTCTCATTTTGCTTGTAGTAGTTAATAGCATTATATGTAAAAGAGCTCTTTTCGAAGAGTCGTGGAAGATGAGACTCTACTAGATGTAAAAAGAGAGTATAGTCGTCTTGATGTATACTCTTGTTAATTTGAGCTCGTAAACTTGATAGTAACTCTTCATAAGTACCATTCAGGGTGCGTAATTTTTTGAGATAGAGTTTACTCTCTTGTTTATTGATGCTTCCATCTTGCAGAATACTCTTTTCAAACTGAACAATAGTTTGATACTCATTGAGGTAATTTGCATCAATTCCTTGAAGGGAGTTTCTATCTTGCATCTCTACTAGACTCTCTTTTGCATTTGAGAGTTCACTACGTAAAGTTGCAAATGGAAGAGTACTCAAAGAAAAAAGAGAAGAGATAAAAAGAGTGAGAATTAATAAATGTTTCATGCTTTGCTCCTTTTAATCCATCCACTTACTTGCATCATAGCCATCAGTAGGACGAATAAGCTCTTTTCTTTGTAATTTTTTAATGAGGATAGAGTTGTCCTCTTTATAGAGTTCAAACCCAAACCTTGTATAAAACTCTTCTATTCTCTTTTTCTTTGGAGCTACAATACTTAAGCTATCGTAGAGGGCAGAAGCCTCTAGTAAAAATTGCTCCATCATTGCAGAACCGATTCCTTTTTTTCTAAACTCTGGGAGGAGGGCAAAACTTAGAACTGGTGTCTGCTCATCTATAAACGCTAGGGCTTCATCTGTTGCTTTGAACTCTCTACTCCATATTGCTCCAGCAATTTTGTTATCAACAAGAGCATAAAGCCCTAAATCTTTGGAGCTTAGTCCATAAAAATTGCTAAATATTTCTGCATTTTCTATCTCTGGATGTGCAAATTGAAGCATATCCTTTACAATTTTATTTTCACTTGATCGGAGGAAGTAGAGTGTCGGTGTCATAGTCTCTCTTTTTTGCTAATTATAGCTAAGTTTAAATTTTAATGGTGATAAATAATTTTTTGTGCTATAATTATTTCAAGTAAAAACGAAGAAGGAGGATGTTATGCAAGTAGCTCAATATCTATTTCAGTCACCTTCTCCAAATCCTGTTCAGGTTGGTAGACTGGATCCAAGTTCTCTTAAAGAAGAGAGTTCAAGCTCATTACCAGAAGCAGTAACGAATGAAACTGCAACAAAAGCGCAAGATTTTGCTTCTACTCAAGTGCAAGAAGTAAAACCAACTGTAACGTCAAACTCTATTGATATTTACGCTTAAAGAGTTTTCTCTTAGAGAGTGAACTCTTCTCTTATCCATTCCCATTTTCCATAGCCACTCTCTGCATTGATATGTCCAGCATTCTTTAGTACTTTCATAGGTATCTGTAACTCTTGATGCAAACTGTTTGCTTCATCCATGCTCATGTAAGGATCATTCGTTGAAACAATAAGTAGGGTTTTAGCTGCATAAAGATTTGTAGGTATCTGCACAGGAAAGAACTCTGAGAGTTCTGGTATGGTACACTTTATACTAGGTGGTGCTACAAGATAAAGCTTTTCTATCTGTTTGAGAGGAGTTATATTGCAAAGGTGAAACCAGAGAGTATTTGCTAAAGAGTGGCAGATAACTATGTCTGGACGGAAATCTTGGAGTTCCTCTTGGAGCTCTTTTATCCATACATCAAGTTTTGGTGTATCAAAATTACTGAATTTTAAAAAACTGACTTTGCCATAATTTTTAGCAATTTCTCCTGCAAGATAGCTCTGCCAGTGAGGGTAGTCACTCCCTCCCCATCCATGCAATAGAAGAACTTTTTTACTCATTTATGATACTAACTTTTTAAAGTTTTTAAGGGTAAGAAGACGAACATCTTTGCTTTTGAGTGATTTTAGTTCATTTGTAAAACCAGACTTTGAGACTAAAACAAAAATATCTGCTTGAATATTTGCCTCTTTACTTAACTCTTTGAGCTTTGCAAGCTCGCTCTTTTTGAGTTTAGTGTTTGTGTACTTACAGATACCAACAATGGTTTTTCCAGAAGTGGTTTTTGCTAAG
>Ga0256843_1002429_pt1 | contig 13601 bp, 17 predicted proteins | sample AlvinellametaG_FD_191572 | JGI IMG/M metagenome (GOLD analysis project Ga0256843, IMG submission 191572) | Pompeii worm associated microbial communities from hydrothermal vent at the East Pacific Rise, Pacific Ocean - Alvinella | ecosystem: Host-associated > Annelida > Integument > Unclassified ... | reverse complement strand
CAATGTTCATCGCATTAGCGATGATCGAAGCACAAGTTATTTATACACTTGTATTAGCTTTAATCGCTCTTTACAGCAACCCATTCATCGGTTAATCCGAACTTCTTTCCCTTTTTGGGAATAACTTCAAATTTTTTAAACTCCATTTTAAACTTAAACTATAATTTTTATGCGAATGTGGTGGAATTGGTAGACACGCTATCTTGAGGGGGTAGTAAGCTAAGCTTGTGCGGGTTCAAATCCCGCCATTCGCACCATAATTACTATAAATTTCTTAAATATTTTATTGCTTATAATTATAAAGTCATATAATTTTGTTATAATTTTCTATAAACTTAATATACCAAGGATAAAAATGAAAGTAGAAGTAACAACACCAAATAAAAATTATGAAATTTTAATAGATAATTTACCTGAGATTACTCAAGATACAAAAGTGGCAATTATTACAAATCCTACTGTTAGTGGACTTCATATTCATAAATTAGTTTCTAAACTTAAAGCAAAAGAATTACATATAGTTACTTTACCTGATGGAGAAGAATATAAAAATTTTGAATCTATAAATTTTGGACTTGATAGACTTTTTGATGCAAAATTTGATAGAAATTCTGTATTAATCGCTTTTGGGGGTGGTGTTATAGGTGATATGACTGGATTTATGGCTAGTATTTTTTTAAGAGGAATTAAATTTATTCAAATTCCAACAACTTTACTTTCAATGGTAGATAGTAGTGTAGGTGGAAAAACTGGGATAAATAATAAATATGGAAAAAATTTAATAGGTGCTTTTTATCAGCCAGAAGCTGTGTATATTGATCCTAGTTTTTTAGAAACATTACCAAAAAGAGAGTTTGCAGCTGGTATGGCTGAAGTGATTAAAATGGCTGTAATGTTTGATAAAGTGTTTTTTGAAAATATTAAAGATAGCAAACTAACAATAGAAGAGATTATTAGAAATAGTGTAGAATTAAAAGCAGATGTAGTAAATCAAGACGAAAAAGAAAAAGGGGTTAGAAGTGTATTAAACTATGGTCATACTTTTGGTCATGTGATTGAAAATCTTACAAATTATTCTACTTATTTACATGGAGAAGCTGTAGCGATTGGTATGGTTATGGCAAATAAATTAGCAAATAAGTTAGGTTATTTAAGTGAAACTGAAGAAAAAGAGATAAAAAAATGTTTAGAAGAAAATAATCTTCCTACAACATTTAAAATTGAAAATGTAGAGGATTTTTATGAGCATTTTTTTGCTGATAAAAAAACATTAAATAACTCTATTAAATTTATTATCCCTAATGGAATAGGAAATTATAAAATAGTAAAAGATATTGATAAAGAAGTTATTATTGAAGTATTAAAGGAATTTAGTTGAGAATATTTTTAATTTGTATTATTTTTATTAGTACTATTTTTGCACAAAATTTAGAAAACAATAAAACTATACAAAAATATGCCCTAGAAATAGAACATATAGATAAAACATTAAATCAATTAGATTTTTATATAAAATATGAGAATTATCAAAAATTAATAGAGTTAAAACATAAATTAGAAATCATAAAAAGAGAAATATATAGATTAAAAAGAAGAAGACAAACAAAAAAAACAAAAGAACAATTAGATACTTTACAATTACAAAAGATTGCTTATACTAAACAATTAGAAATTATGAGTGGAGGAAAAGATAATCTATTTGACACTATTATTTCAATAAATCCTCTTCCTAAGCCTTTTAATATCACAAATCCATTTGGTATTTTTAGTGCTATAACATATATAAAAAATTTAGATGAGATAATTAAAAAATATGAAAAAAAATATAAAGAATTAGATGAAATTTTAGAATTATTACATAAAAAATATGAAATTATTAAAAAAATGAAAGTTGATACTACATCTATTCAAAAAACTATGCAAGATTTTGAACTTGCAAAATCAATATATTATTCTAAACTTATGCAAATAAAAACTGAAGCAAAATTATATATTCAAACAATGAGGGATGAAGAAAAATTTCAAATTAATAAATTAATTACTTTAATTATTACTATTTTTATATCTATTTTATTTTTTACATTAGTTAAATTTGCTTTTAGAAAATATGCACAAAATATAGAAAATATTTATTTAATAAATAAAATTATAAATTTTTTAAATTTTACTATTGCTGTTTTAATTATAGCTTTTTTTTATATAGATAATGCAACTTATTTAATTACTATTTTAGGATTTGCATCAGCAGGGATTGCTATTGCTATGAAAGATTGGTTTATGAATATTTTCGGATGGTTTGTTATTTTAACTACAGGTAATTTTAAAGTTGGTGATAGAATTAAAGTTGTTTTACAAAATGGACAAGTAAAAATAGTAGGTGATGTTATAGATATTACAGTTTCTAGAATAGTTATCCATGAAGATGTAACAATGACTACTTATGATGAAAATAGAAGAGCAGGTAGAATAGTTTTTATTCCAAATAATGTTATTTTTACAAATCCTATATTTAATTATACTCACAATGGATTAAGAGCAGTATGGGATGGAATAGATATAACAATAACTTTTGATAGTAATTACAAAAAAGCTGAATATTTAGCAAAAGAGATAACTAAAAAATATTCAAAAGGATATACAGATATTACTAGAAAACAGTTAAATAAGCTAAGAAGTACTTATAATATTAAAAATACACAAGTTGAACCTAGAATTTTTACATTTATAGGAGAATATGGTATAGTAATTAGTTGTTGGTATTTAAATAATTATGCAACTTTAAATCTTAGAAGTAAAATTAGTGCAGAGATTTTGGATACATTTTTAAAAGAAGATGATATTACAATAGCTTATAATACAATGAATATTAAGGTAAAAAATGAACAACTTATTGAAACTCAAACATCTCTACACACTTAAAATGTTAGGAGAAGAATATTTTGAAGGATTTGATATACAAGAATCAAATTTGGAAATTCCTGAAAATTTAAAAGAATTACAAAATATAGTAAATAGTTGCTATTTATGTAATTTAGCTAAAACTAGAACAAATGTAGTGTTTGGGGAAGGAAACCCATCAGCAAAACTTATGTTTATAGGAGAAGCACCAGGAAGAGATGAAGATTTACAAGGTAAACCTTTTGTAGGTAGAAGTGGGGAAGTTCTTACAAAAATGATAGAGAATGTACTTTTTTTAAAAAGAGAAGATGTTTATATAGCAAATATTATAAAATGTCGTCCTCCTCAAAATAGAGATCCAGAACTTAGTGAAGTTGAAAGTTGTAAAGGATATCTTTTAAAGCAAATAGAGATTATAAAACCAAAAATTATAGTTACTTTAGGAAGAATAGCTTTTAAATATTTATTAAATGATGAAACACCTATTACTAAAGCAAGAGGTAAAATTTATGAGTTTAGAGGTATAAAAGTAATTCCTACTTTTCATCCTAGCTATCTTTTAAGAAATCCAAGTAAAAAAAGAGAAGCAATGATTGATTTAAAATTTATTAAGGAGTTTTTATGAGAATTTTTATTTTATTTTTTATAGTTATACAGCTATTTGCTAGTGATATAAATGTTACAGATAACAATATTAGCAATGATATTAATAATAGTGATATGTTATTAGATTTACCAGAATTAAATGAAGAAAATATTACAATACAAGCAAATCCTGAAATAAATAGACAATCTATGAATATTGCCATTATTTTGGATAAAAATAAATTTTTTAAATTTATTCCAAATATTTTAAATTCAATCAATGCTTATATGATAAAAAAAGATATAGATTATAATATTACTTTATTTAATCAAGATGAGAATTTAACTAAAGAATTAAATGAAATTACTCCTAAATATAAATATATTTTTACTTATTTTACAAATGCAGATCAATTAAATGTATTAGAAAATTACCCAAAAAATTATTTTTTTGTACCTACTTTAAATAAAAAACAATCAATGATAGATAGTGATAATATATTTTTTGGTGGTATTGATTATGAAAATCAAGTAAATACATTAAATCAATTTATTTCAGGTAAAACTTTTATTATTTATGATAATAGCAATTTATCTAAATATATTACAACTTTAGTAGATGAGACATTAGAAGTACCACATGTTATTAGAAAATATCCTGTATATTATTCTAAAGATTTTAATAAAACATTTGTTTATTTAAATACAAATATTGTAAATACGGCTCAAATTTTAGCTAATTTTACTTATCATGAAATAGAAACAAAATCTATTGTTACTACACAAATAAGTTATTCCCCGTTTATTTTTGCTTTAACAAACAGTGATGATGTTCAAAATTTAATTTTAGCAAATTCTATTTTTAATATTAATCCTGTTATTGAAGATAATAATCTAAATTTAGGAACAGATATTGATTTTAATTGGTTAAATTTTACCACATCTACTTTGTTAAATGTTGCATATAATTTAGAAACAAAAGATACTTATTATTATTTAAATGATTTTGATTTATATATTTACTTTAATCAAGTAGAATATAAAACAAATTTATATAGAATATTCCAAAATGGATTTATAAAAATAGAAAATTAAATTTTTTTAGTATAATTACAAAAAAATTACAAAGGTGAATGATGAAAAAAATTTTGATAGCTTGTTTTGCTTTAATTACATTATTAAATGCTACAGAAACTAGATTAAATGATTATATTAAATTTGCAAAAGTTGTAAATATAATAGAAAAATATTATGTAGAACCTTTAACAACAGATAAAATTATAGAAAAACTTCTAAAAGGTGGAGTTTCAGCACTTGATGCACATTCATCTTTTTTAGATAAAAAAGGGTATAAAGAATTACAAGTTACTACAAATGGTGAATTTGGTGGACTTGGTATAGTTGTAGGGATGAGAAAAGGTGTTCTTACTGTTATTTCTCCTATTGATGATACACCAGCTTATAAAGCAGGAGTAAAAGCAAATGATGTTATTTTAAAAATAGATAATAAAGCTACTATTGATATGACATTGGATGAAGCAGTAAATTTAATGAGAGGAAAACCTGGAACAAAAATCACTCTTACTCTTATTAGAGATGGAAAACCTGTAATTGTACATATTACAAGAGCGATAATTAAAGTAAAATCAGTAAAATCTTATGATTTCAAAAATTATCCAAAAATTAAATATATAAGAATTTCTTCTTTTGATAGAAATGTTGTTACTTCTTTAAAAAGAATTATGAGTAATCTAAAAGGTAAAAAAGGATTGATTATTGATCTTAGAAATAATCCAGGGGGACTTTTAAATCAAGCACTTGGTACTTTAGATATGTTTATTGATGATGGAACATTATTAAGTGAAAAAGGTAGAGCAAGAGAAAATAAAGTTTGGTATGCACATAGTTCAGGTACATATTCAAATATTCCTATAGTAATACTTGTAAATGGTGGAAGTGCTAGTGCTAGTGAAATTGTAAGTGGTGCTATGCAAGATCACAAAAGAGCGATTATTGTAGGTGAGAAAACATTTGGAAAAGGTAGTGTTCAAGCTATTATTCCTATTAATAAAGAAGAAGCAGTAAGACTTACTATTGCTAAATATTATCTTCCAAGTGGAAGAACGATCCAAGCTGTAGGAGTTACTCCTGATATTAAAGTAGTTCCAGCTAAAATAACACCTATTAAAAATATGGGTATTGATATTAAAGAAAGTGATTTAAAAGCTCATTTAAAAGCAGAACTTAATAAAATTGATAAGAAAAAAATAAAATCAAATAAAAAAGAAAAATATAAATCTATAAAAGATGATAATCAACTTCAAACTGCAGTTGATATATTAAAAGCATTAATCATCACAAAGGAGAAAAATTGAAAAAAGAACTTTTATATGAAGGAAAAGCAAAAAGAATTTATGCTACAGAAAATCCAAATGAAGTAATTTGTGAATACAAAGATGCTTTAACTGCATTTAATGGTGAAAAAGCATCTTCTGAAGAAGGAAAAGGTGCTTTAAATTTAGCAATTACTACTGTTATTTTTGAAGCTCTAGAAAAAGCTGGAATTCCTACTCACTTAATAAAAAAATTAAGTGATACAGAACAACTTGTAAAAAAATGTGATATTATCTTAATTGAAGTAGTTGTAAGAAATATTGCAGCTGGAAGCTTAGCTAAAAGATTAGGGCTTAAAGAAGGTGAAAAATTACCTTTTACTATAGTTGAATTTTATTATAAAAAAGATGAACTTAATGATCCACTTATTAATGATGATCATTGTATGATATTAGGTCTTGTAGATGATAGAAAAGAGTTAGATTTACTTAGAGAATATGGTTTAAAAGTAAATGATTTCTTAGTTGAATTTTTTGGAAATGCTGGTATGACACTAGTTGATTTCAAAATTGAATTTGGTAAAGATGCTCAAGGAAATATTATTTTAGCCGATGAAATTACACCAGATAGTTGTAGATTATGGGATAAAGAGACTGGTAAAAAAATGGATAAAGATATTTTTAGACAAGATTTAGGTGATTTAAAATCAGCTTATGAAGAAGTTTTAAAAAGGATAGCAAAATGAAAGTAGTAGCAAATATTTATTTAAAAAATGGAGTTTTAGATCCTCAGGGAAAAGCAGTTCATCATGGACTTGATGCACTTGGATTTGAAGGTGTAAATGATGTAAGAGTTGGTAAACAAATCGTAATTGATTTAGATACTAATGATGAAGCAAAAGCTATAGCTGAAGTTGAAGCTATGTGTGAAAAATTACTTGCAAATACAGTTATTGAAAATTATGAAGTGGAAGTAAAAAAATGAGAGTTTCAGTAGTAGTATTCCCTGGGACTAACTGCGATAGAGATACTAAATGGGCTTTTGAAGAGATTGGTGCTAAGGTTGAATTTGTATGGCACAATGAACATGACCTTAAAAATCCAGATTTAGTAGTTTTACCTGGTGGATTTAGTTATGGAGATTATTTAAGAAGTGGTGCTATTGCAAGATTTTCACCTATTATGAAAGAAGTGATTGAATTTGCAAATAAAGGTGGATATGTATTAGGTATCTGTAATGGATTTCAAGTATTGCTTGAATCTCATTTATTACCTGGGGCTATGAAAAGAAATGAAAACTTACATTTTATTTCAAAACATCATCACTTAAAAGTAGTAAATAATGATAATAAATTTTTAAGAAATCTTGAAGTTGGTGAAATTGTAAATATTCCTATCGCTCATGCAGAAGGTAACTATACACCTGAGAGTGAAGAAGCATTAAAAAAAATGTGGGATAATGGACAAATTTTACTTCAATATGTAGATAAAAATGGAAACTTATCAAATCCAAATGGAAGTGCTGATTCAATAGCTGGGATTTGTAATGAAAATAAAAATGTATTTGGTTTAATGCCACATCCAGAAAGAGCTATGCAATCAATTCTTGGAAGTAGTGATGGAGTAAGAATGCTAACATCATTTTTGGAGAAATAAATGAAAAAGTTTTTTCTTTTATTTTCTATTCCTTTTATTCTTTTTGGTTATCAAGTAGAAATTAAAGAATGGGGTAGTAATCATACTTTTTATAGTTTTTTAAAAAAACATAATATTCCTTTTAGTATTTATTATACATTACCTAAAAAAGTGCAAAAAGATTTAGGTGCTATACCAAAAGATAGTGATGTATATCTTTTAAAAGATGGTAATGTTATAAAACAAGCACTTATTCCTTTTAATGATGAAAAACAATTACAAATTATTAAAAAAGGTGATAAATATATCACTAAAATAGTTCCTATTAGATATACAACAACTGAAAAAGTTGCAAAAATAAATGTGAAAAATTTTCTTTCTTATGATGTATATCAAAATACTAAAAACCCATATTTATCTCAAAAATTAGTAAATATTTTTTCTGATAGAGTAAATTTTAGAGTTTTACCAAAAGATAGTGTTATTGATGTGTATTATAAAGTAAAAAGTAGATTTGGAAAAACAATCGGTACAGATGTTATTTATGCAAAGATTAGTAATAAATATTATAATATTAGTGCATATAAATATACAGATGGTAGATATTATGATGATGGTGGAAGAAGCTTAAAAGGGATGTTTTTAGCTTATCCTATGAGATTTAGAAGAATTTCTTCCCCTTTTGGAAGAAGATATCATCCTATTCTTCACAAATGGAGAATGCATGATGGAATAGATTTAGTAAATAGAGTAGGTACACCTATTCATACTGTAGCCGATGGTAAAGTTGTTTATAGAGGATGGATGAGAGGATATGGAAATGTTGTTGAAGTTAAGCATAGAAATGGTTATTTGACTTTATATGGACATTTAAAAGGGTTTGCTCATATTAGAGTAGGGCAATATGTAAGACAAGGTCAAACAATAGCATATATGGGAAATACAGGACTTAGTACAGGTCCTCATCTTCATTTTGGAGTAATGCATAATGGTAGATGGATAAATCCTTTAAAAATAAAACAACAAGCAAAAACAAGATTATATGGTAAAAAAAGAAAACAATTTTTAGCATATGTATCACAAATTAATGAACAGTTAAATAATAAGGTAGCTATGAAATGAGAATAATTTTATTATTCCTAGCTACTTTTCTTTTTGCAAATGAAAGATACTTAATAGCTAAATTTGAAGATTTAAAACCTTATTACTACAATCATCAAATAGTACATTTAAAACTAAAAATTATAAGTGCAAAAGATGGAAATATTTCAGTAGTTGATGATAGAAATAGAACTTATGATGTAACAAAAGATGGCTTTAGTTATATTTCTAATATCAATTTTGAATTAAATAATACTTTTCCTATTTTTAATGTATATTTAAAAGAAAATAATGTTACTCTAGATTCTTTAGAACTACAAGTTTTATCTAAAGTAAAACAGTTATATCCTCCTAAAAAATTTTGTGGAATAATTGCTAAAGATTTAAAAATCAAAGATAAGATTATGGTTAATTATGATAATACTCATAATATTGTATATTGGACTGTTATTACATATGATGGGGTTGGAAGTAGATTTAAACTAAATTTACAAGAAGAAAAATTATATTTTTCAGATAAAAATAATACAGCTGATATATATAATTATTCAGCTATTGTACCAATAGATAAAAAAGATTTTTCTTTTAGTTATTTTAATGTTGATAAAAACAAATATCAAGCTATAAAATTTCATATAGAACCAAAAAATGAAACTATAAGTACTCAAACAGATATAAAGCCTATGGCAAAAACAAATTTATATATTATTAATATAAGTTTAGGTGTTTTATTAGTTATATGGCTATTATTATTTATTTATAGAAGAAAAATATTTTATATTATTTTAATGATTATTGTAATTGCTATATTAGTAGTGATTAATTTACCAAAAAAAGAGATTATATTACCTAAAGGTACAAAAATACATATATTACCATTTAAAGGTTCAACCATTTTTATGGTATTACCTCATGATAAAAAGGTTCAAGTTTTACTAAATAAAAATGGATATAAAAAAATAGAAATAAATAAACATATAGGATGGGTAAAAGATGAATAAAATAAGATCTTATTGGATAGTATTTCAAAATTTTGTAATTTTTGCAATTGCAGCTTTTTTAATGAAACTATTTCCAAAACATAATATGGCTTTTAGAAAATGGGCAGCGAGAAATTCTATACCAACTTTTATTTTAGATATAAAAATCAAAGGTAAAGCTGATAAAAATGTAGATTTATATGTAAGTAATCATCAAAATATGGTAGATATTCCAATTATTGAATTGCTTTTAGATGATGTGGATTTATCGTGGGTAGCAAAAAAAGAACTTGGTGATATATTTTTATTTGGTAATCTACTTACAAAAAGTGGTGCTATTTTAATACAAAGAGAAGATAAAAAATCACTTATTGAACTTATGAAATCAGCAAAAGATAGATTGTCACAAAATAAAAAATTAGTTATTTTCCCAGAAGGTACAAGAAATAAACATCCAAATAAATTATTACCTTTTAAAGCAGGAACAAAACTGATTGCTGAAAAATATAATCTAAAGTTACAACCAATTCTTTTGCTAGGAATTGATAAAATTGTTACATTTGAACCTCTAAATATAAAAAAAGGTGTTTTAAATGTAGTGTTTTTACCTCCAAGAGAAGCTGTTAAAAAAACAGATTGGTATAAAGAGTTAGAGCTAGAAATGCAAAAAGAAGTAGATGAATATTATAAAGGATCATAAATGAAATTACAAACAATGTTAGCTATAGGTGCAGGAGGATTTATAGGAGCTATTTTAAGAGCTTATATTTCTGGATTCGTAAATGAGCATGTTAGTCATAATATTCCATTTGGTACATTAGCTGTAAATCTACTTGGTAGTTTTATACTTGGAAGTTTATTTGCTTATTTTACTTATACACAAATTTTTTCTGTTCACATGAAATCATTTTTATCTACGGGAATGATGGGAGCTTTAACTACATATTCTACTTTTGCAATGGAAAGTTTTTTCTTATTAAATGGAGGAATGTATGTAGCTGCTTTTTCTAATATGTTATTAAATTTATTCGGAACTATTTTAATGGCGGGTGCAGGATTTAAGTTATTTGAATCATTATTAAAATGAGAGAAAATATAAAAAAACTAGTACCTCTTTATTTTATAGGTTGCAAAGATTGTACTAAATGTTGTGATGGAAGTAAGTTTTTTTTAGCTCCACTTATTCTGGAAGATTTTGATAAAGTTAAAAATTATTTTGAAATTAGAGCAATTATTTTAGATGAGATTATTCCAGTTATGTTATTTAATGATGGTTCAAATCCTTGTAAATATTTAAAAGATGGAGTTTGTGATATATATGAAAATAGACCTCCAGCTTGTAAAATATATCCATTTTCACCATATTATGAAGAAATATATATAGATTTAGAATGCGATGGTATAGGTGTGTTTGGTGAAAAATTACCGATAAATAAAGAACAACTTTTTAAGAGTAATTTTTTTGAAGAAAGATTTGTTGATTTTAGTAAAAAAAGAAAAGAAACTATTCAATATATGAAACAACAAAAGTTATATTTTGATAAAGAGATAAAGAATATAAAACTATATAAATTTGATATAAAATAAAAAAAAGCTTATTTTAAAGCTTTTTCTACTTTATTAATATATTTATTTTGTTCAGTAGTAACATCTTGTTTTGTAACTATTCCATAAATGATAGGCCATGTAAGAAAAATAACTATAAATAAAGCTAAAAACACCATTCCCCAGCTTTTTTCTCCTTTTTTTGCTAAACATTCTTTATTTATAGGTTTACCACAATTTTCTATATCTCTATCTATTTTATTTGAATACATAAAATAAAAATACCATCCAGTTAAAATATTAGGCATAATTACTCCTAAAATTAAAAATAAAAAACTATGTAAAATAAATCCTATTTGTATAAAAAGTAAAGAAATAATTATTACTGCTAAAGCTTCCATATATGCTCTTTTATATAATAAATAAAACCATCCAAATAAAAAACCTTTTAAATTAAATATAGGTTTTGTTTTTTTTAAATCTTTATTTATCATATCTTTAATGTATTTAATTTCTTTATCATTAAATTCTGGACTATGTATTTTAATCAATTCTTCCATAAAGTCTCCTTTTTATATTGGCTATATCTTCTTGAGTTAATACATTATTTTCAACTAAAGGTAGTATTTTAACTAAAAATTCATCTTTTTTGTTTGTTTTTATAGAAGAAATTAAAATATTTTTCTTAAATTCAAACTCTTCTTTAGTAATTATATTATTTTTATACAATTTATATAAATCCAACATTTTTCTAGAAAAACTTTCAGGTGTTGTATTTATAATGTATTCTAAAATTAAAAGTAAAATAATTGTAAGTAATGGAGATAATAAAAATGCTATAAAAGACCATATCCAAAAATTACGATTAAATTTTGCAGAAGCTAAAAAACCAACTCCCATACATATTAAACCAAATAATATCCACATCATTTTATTACCTTTTTTGGTAGAATTATAATAAAAAAAGGTTAAATTATGGTAATTACAAATTTAGCAAATTCAAAAGATATAAAAATAGAAGATGGAATTATCACAGAAATAGGTGATAATTTAAAAGATAATGAAATATATGATGCACAAAATTTAAAAATATATCCATTAATTATAGATTTAAATGTAAAAAATTCAGAATCAATTTCAAAACTTAATCAAAAAGCTTTAAAAGGTGGAGTTGGTACAATTTTAATGATACCAAAACAAAAACCTATATATAATAAATTACAATTAGCTTATAATTTAACAAAAGATAAAGATATAGATTTAATGGTAGCTATAGAAGCTATTCATGAAAATAAACTTACAGATATACATACATTAATAGATAGAGGGGCAAAAGCTATTTTTTTAAATAGTGATGAAGATATGAATCTTATAAAAAGAGTATTTCAATATGGTGAAATGTTAAAAGTTCCTATTTTTATCAATGCAAATAATAAAACATTATTAGGTGTTGGTCAAATGAATGCTAGTGATAAAGCATATTCATTAGGTTTAGAAGGAATAGAAAATTATGTAGAAAGTGTAGAAGTTGCTAAAATTTTAGAATTATCTAAATATTTTGATGTAAAAATAGTTTTTCAGGCTATTAGCACTAAAGAAAGTTTAGAATTACTAAAAAATAGAGATAAAAATAAAATATTTGTAGATGTATGTATAGATAATCTTTTGTATACAGATGAAAATATTGGTGAATTTAATACATTATTTAAAACTTTTCCACCATTAAGAAGTGAAAATGATAAAAATGCTCTAATTGAAGCAGTTAAAAATGGTGAAATTGATTTTATTTCATCAAATCATATTGCTGTAAATGATGAAAATAAAGATGTGGCATTTGAAATAGCTGAATTTGGAATATCAAAATTAGATCATTTTGCAAATTTAGTATATTCTTTAGATATTAATGACGAAATAGTGACAAATATGGTATCTAGTAATCCTGCAAAACTATTTAATTTAAATGAAGGTGAGATAAAAATAGGGAAAAAAGCAAAATTTATGTTAGGATCTATTGATTGTAATCAAGAAAATGTAAAAAAAATTGAAAATAAAATTAATGAATATGAATTCAAAGTGAAAAAAGTGTTTATTTTTTAAAAAATTTTTGATTTTTTAAAAAATTTTATTAAAAAATTAGGAAAAAAGGGGTATAATTGCAATTAGCCTCTATAAGGAGGAATGTATGCTCAACAAAATCGTGTTGTTTTATGTAGATGGGTTTAAAAACCTATCAAGTCGAGCTAAGCAGCTTTGGCTGATTATTATTATTAAACTGGTAGTAATTTTTGTAGTGTTAAAAGTGTTTTTTTTCCCGACAGTTGATTCTGTAGTAGAGGATAAAGCAGCAAAAAAAGCACTTTATATCGAGCAACTTACAAAAGTTACACCACAAAAAACACAAAAGGAGGAGTAGCATGGCAGTAGATTACAGCATGCTTGAGTGGGCAAGAGCCCAATTCGCTATGACAGCTATTTTCCACTTCTTTTTCGTACCATTTACATTAGGTATGTCTTTTATGGTAGC
>Ga0256843_1002428_pt1 | contig 13601 bp, 10 predicted proteins | sample AlvinellametaG_FD_191572 | JGI IMG/M metagenome (GOLD analysis project Ga0256843, IMG submission 191572) | Pompeii worm associated microbial communities from hydrothermal vent at the East Pacific Rise, Pacific Ocean - Alvinella | ecosystem: Host-associated > Annelida > Integument > Unclassified ... | reverse complement strand
TGATTTTATCTGCTTGTAGTTTCACCTCATCAGTCTGAAATGTCTCAATATCGATCACATCAAGACCATAGGCAAGATACTTTTTAATATTGGGTTTTATTTGTAGTGCATTGTAAAATACAACTGCTTGTAAAGATTGATAAAGTTTATTGACAAGATTTTCATCTGCACTTAAAGCAATATTGATCTCAGGATATTTTGCATGAAAACCTCTAAAAAACTTTTTAAACCCTTTGGTATCTTTTTTAACTAAAAAATAGATATTTTTATAACCATTTTGTAAAGCTTTCTCTACAACCTTTTGATACCCTTTTTTCACCTCTACAGTTGCATATATTTTATTATTATAAAGTGCAAATCCATGCCTGTGTACATTGATATTTTGTGGATTTACAAAGATATAGTCATGAACACCGACCATTGGATAAGAGATATCTTCTCCAAAGTATACTATAGCACTCTTTTCATGTGCAGCTCCAAATAAAGAAACATACACAAACAAAAGAAAAATTATTTTACTGCAACATAAACGTTTCATAGTCCAACCTATCCATCTCATTACGAATCACAACCAAACTTATTATAAAAACAAGTAAAAGAGAGATTGTATAACCATAGCCAAAATATGATGGTCCCATATCTATAGAGATATATGTAAATATTGTATTAAGTACAAAAAATGCAATACTTAACCACATGGCAACTTTTTTTCTATCTAGATAATATAATATTGCCTGTACTGACATAAAAGCAAGCTGCAACATTGCACCAATAGAGAGAATATAGAGCAATCCCAAATAAAGTTGTGGAATTTTCAACATTTCAAACACAGCAGGTGCAGATAAAAATAAAATAATATCTACAATCCCCTGCACCATTAAAATCTCATGCACTGCGTGTCGTACCACTTCCACCATCTCATTTTGATACTTTTTTATCATCCCTAAAGTACCACCACTACGCACTGCATCATAATAAAGATCATATTTCTCTGCAAAATCTGATTCTAAACGAAAAAAGAAAATTGCCATACCTGGAATAATCGAAAGATAAGCAATAAAGATAGGCATGTCATACACAACAGAAGCATTAAGATGCCCTATTACAGTATGTCCTGTTGAGGGGTGATACCAAAAAATAAATTTATCAACCCATGCTCCAAGATTATATGTAAGTCCGGCAATACCCAATGTCCAATAGAAATTTGGTTCTAGGAAAAAGTCTATTTTCATAAAAATATCAGAGGCATAACTCTTAATGATAAAACTTGCCAAAAAGACAAATAACACTGCATTGCCAAGAAAATAGATAAAGATAAGCATCTCTATACTATCTCCAAAATAATAAGAACAAATTACAATACCAGCATATGCAATCAGGTATGACCACACAACACCTTTGTAATATTTCAAACTTGCAGCAAGTATACTTGATATCCATACTGCACAAAGGATCAAAAAGGTAGTGACAACACCAACAATAAAAAAGATACTCTGATCATAAAAGACCCAAAAATAAAAGGGTACTACAAAAGGAAGACCAAGTGCCCATGCTAAAAATATAGCACCAAAATAAGATGGTAAAATTTCATTTTCACGTTTTTGGAAAATAAGATCTGCAACATAACGGGTAAAAGGGAGTTGCAAGATACCCGTTACAATCAAACTAGATGCAAGAGCAATAGCATAGGTTACAACAACCTGGAATCTAAATGCATCACTCACCTCACCCATATTGGCAAGATTGATAAAACCAACAAGTAAAATGGCAATAATAGAGATAACCCATGGTCCAGAACTTAAAATTGCTGAATACCCATAGACCTTTGTTAAAGATAATATACGATCTTCTTTAAGAATTTTTCTTAATTCAAACCCTATTCCAGCCATTATATAACCTTCTCATCAGGAGTTGTAGTAAATCTTTTTATATGGAACATCCTTTTAAACTGTTTTGCATAAGGGATATCATTTGGCGCAAAATATGGAAAGATCGTCTCCATAAACTCATCCCATGTAATATCCAATGCACTTGTATAGATCTCATTATAATCATCCAAGAAACTCTCTTGTCTGTAGTATTTTTCAACTCTTGTAAGACCAGCATTTTGTGCAGCCTGCCACTCACCAGTTTCAAAATTTAATAATCTGACATACTCTTTTGCCAATGCTCCAGGATTTGCGATACCTGTAACAGCACCTGCACTCCCTATTCTCATATCTTCATCATCGATACCACCTTCAATAAGGTCACGACAACTTCCAACATCAGTCGCTACACAAGGAACGCCAGCAGCAAAACCTTCAAGAACAACAAGAGGCATCCCCTCACTAATAGAAGAGAGTGTTTGCAGTGCTGATTTTGGCAAGATCTCTTTAATATTGCTAAAACCAAAGAACTTCACTTTATCATCATTAGCAATAAGCTCCGCTTGTGAAAGTTTAGAGATATTACCATCAAACTCCTGTTTCTCTTTTTTTAGTCCAAGGGAAACTGCCATCTGCTGACATTCATCAAAATACTCCAAATCCTCATCAATTGGACCAACGATCCACCCTTCGATATCAGGATTATCCTGCAAGGCTATCTTAATCGCCCTGATAAAGGTTTTAATATCTTTAATAGGAACAACACGACCAATAAGTGTCACTACAGGTTTTGGTGTAGGATCACGATGTTTCATTGTAGCTTTGAGTCCATCTACATCAACACCGTTTGGAATAACAAAACATTTATTTTCATCTGCACCATAAGCGATCTGAATTTTTCTTGCACCATTAAAGAGGGAAAGAACCATATTGGAGCGGTTATAACAAAATACACCTATTTTTTCAAAAAAATCGATCCACATCTTTTTGATATAGTTATACTCTTCTGGTTGTTGTAACAACTCAGGCTTTTTATATTCGATCCAGTCAGCAGAAAGCATATCAATTTTACGCTCTCTTGTATAGATCCCATGTTCTGTCAAGATAAAAGGTCGATGGGTACTAAAAGATGCCAATGAACCTAAAAAACCTGCATATCCAGTTGAAGGAGCATGAAAAACTCCTGTTCGAGGTAGACTTTTTACAATTTCCGCCAAGATCCAAATTGGTTTGTGAATATTTCTTAAAGTCCAGAAATAATCAACAAAAGGAACATCAGGACAGTTCTTTGTATATGTTTTACAAATAAAATCCCATGCACGTTTTGAGTATAGAAAATCTTCAAAACTGACAACATCGCTGTAAAAACTTAGATCTTCCAACATTTTTGGCAATGTGAAGTTTTCTGATTTAAAAGCACTGTATAACTCTTCTACAGCTTCAAACCCCTCTTTGGAGCCCTCTCTCTTTTTAGGTGTGAAATGTTGCTCTTTATCAAAAAGATAGTGTGTCTCCAAATGGACAAGATTATCTGGAAATGTATAACTCACTTCCAGTTTTTTTCCATCAACAATCTCTGTAGCACCTACAAAACATACTCCAAATGAGATATCTGGCAAACCACTCATAAGCTGAAATATCCATGAAGAAACGCCCCCCTTTACATAAGGGTATGTCCCTTCTGAAAAAAGCATAACATCTACATAATCACTTTTTGGAAAATCTTTAGGATCAACCATTTGAAGACCTCCATTGTGCTACTATTGGGTAAAGTTTAGGATTAAGATCCAAACTTTTTGCCTGTTTGAGTATCGATTTTGCCACCATATACTTACCAAGAATAAAATAGATCTCTGCTAGGTATGGTAAAACAAAGGAGAAGTCACTTGAGCTTAACTCTTTAGCTAGGGTAAACTCTTCTACCGCATTTTCATACTCTTTTTTCATCATGTAAACCCTACCCATCAATACATAAAGTTTAGCACTTATATCCTTAGAAGATTTAATTTCTTTTTTTATAGATGCTATGGTGTCTTCTACTTTTTTCACCTCTTCAAGATCCTCTTTCTTCAGTAGATCTTTTGAACGAATCTTTCTGAGTTCTTGTTCCTCTTTACGAATTACAGCATCAAAATCTTCAACTTTATGAATATAATACTCTTTTGCAATATTGACATACTTAATAACCTCATTAATGAAACTGTCTCGTAAAGACTCATGGGAAAGTTCTGCATAAACCATCTCCCAATAAAAAAAAGCGAGCTCTTTGGCTGCTTCAAAACGTACGGAATCTTCTAATTTTTCATTATTATAAAGTTCTAAATGTTTATTGATATTTTCGTTGAGTTTTTTTTCAATTTTATTAATAATAGCATATCCATACATACGTATCTCATCATTTTTACTAGAGAGTGTTTGTTTGATAATACGCAATGTTGTTGGAGAAATATTACTAGAGAGTGAAGAAAGAGCCTTTAGTTTTTTTGACTTTGGTACATCCTCAGCCAAAATAACATTAGTCATAGAACCTTCACCAAAAATTCGCTGTACTTTTAAAAAAGATGTTTCAAACTCATCAAGGTTGAGTATATTTGTATTAATAATTTTATGTTCATACTTCACATGAACCAAATAGTAGGCAAACCATAACGACGCTATATAACCAAATACTGGCATAGAATAATTAAAAATAAAGAAAAAAACAAAACTTGCAACAGGATTGTATTTATGTAAAGAGATACGGAACAAAAGCTTAAAAATCAAACTTCTCTCAGCAATAGCTTCAAGACGTTTTTTGTCATTTGCTCTTGCTTCTTCAGTCTGGACTTCATATCGTCTTTTGATATAAAGCATCACTATAAAAGATATTATGGTACTGATTATTACATGTAAAACATACAGTATAATAATATAGCTCTCATCTACATATATACCAAAAATTTCCATTTATTGTAAACTCTTTTTTGTTTCTGTATTGTTGATATAATCATCAAAAAGATCTAATCTTTCTAAATCAAAACTCATACTTAAAAAGTTTCTGTCTTCTTCATCAAGTTGACTTGTATATCTGTTTAAAAAACCTTCCGCTGCAGCTTTATCATGTAATGGGAATAATAAAGCGATATAAAAGTATCCGTTTTTACTGATAAATGTAGATTCATCCAGCAGCCTTAACATATTGTTTGCTTTATCATACATTCTGATTGCCTGGAGTTCGTTATCTATTTTAAGAACCAAAATAACTGAATTTACTTTATATTTTTTATAAAGTGTAGCAAGACGTGCCAATTCAAACTTATACTCTTTATCTGGAATAAAATTAATATGGCTGTTATGAATAATATATTCCTCTTTACGAACTTCAATGGTAAAATATTCTAATAAAATAGCTATTGATGTAAGATTTTCTCTCTCAAAAGCCATAAACGGCATCTTCTCTACCACTAATACACTAATAACTTCATCATCATAGATCGCTGGTATTGCAGCGATATAATGACTCTCCAACTCATTATTTAAAGATGGTTCACCATCTTCATCACTAATATATACAGGAGTCTTTCGTGCAATCGCTTTATCTACAAGATAATTTTTAAATATCTCATCAATTTTAATTTCATGTGTATACTCACCATAAACCACATCAACGATCTTTGGTTGAAAATACTCTTTGTATTCTTTATTTTTGCGATAGAGAATCAAACCTGATTGAACACTAAAAGATTTTTGCAGTAGATCAAGAAACATTTTATACTTCTCTTTCTTTTTTTCTACAACAGAAGGATCCTCTTCGATCACCTCATTCATTTTCAATATGTTACCAAGTGCATTACGAATACTCATAGGCTTAATAACATAGTTTTTTTCAAGTTGGTCGTGGGAAATTTTTAAACTGTAAAATGCTTTTGAAAGTTCTTCAAGCTTTAGTCCTTTATAACCAGCTTCCAGTTCTGCTTTTTTGATTTTTTGTGTCCAATAATAGTGAAACTCACTAAATATCAAAACCATCATCAAAACAACTAAAAACTGAATATAAGGGAAAGAGTCGTAAAAAAACAGCATTGCAAAAGAAGCAACACTCATCGCTAATATACCATTTTCAAAACCATGAAACAGTGTGATAATAGCTAAGAGGATGAGTAAAAAAGGCACATCAAAATGTAAAATACATATATCATCAGGATTGATCATATATCCAACAAAAAGATATGAAAATATTAATAAAAGTGTTTCTACATAAGAATATTTATGTAAAAACTTTAATGTTTTCTCTTTTAAAGTTACTTTTTTTACTCTATGCTGTTTTGCTTGCATCCCTATTCCGCCATTATCTCTTCAAAAAGGTCATGTGCGGTAGTTCCGACAGATCCATTACCCCAGTCACTATCTGAACCAGTTGCACTCCATACAAGTTTACCGTTTTTCGTTTTATAAAGACTAAGTTGAACACTTACTGCTGGTTCACCATCTATCCCCGTCTTATAACGCCATTCACTGACTCCACCATACATAAAATATTTTGAATTATCATCTTTTGCTATTTTCTTAGCCTTTTTAAAAGAAACACTTTTATCTTTTACATGACTTTTAATCACATAACCTTTTGTAAGTAAAATACCTTCAATGATATTTGATGCTCGCATACCTGCGCGAGGTGTATCAGTATAGTTGTTCAAACGAAACATAGAAATTCTAATATTGTTTTTTTTCTGATGCGTTTCATTTACATCTTCATACACCACTGGTAAAGAGTTATCTGTTTTTGTTATCACAGCTGTTGAACACGCAGAAAAAACTACCATTAAACCTAATATCACACCCTGAAAGTTCTTATTCATACCATCCATCCTTTAAAAGAAAAATAAAATTCTTGCTTGCCATATTTGAAATACTCCATCATAATCGTCTGTCTCCTTTGGATTTGCCAAAATATAGTTACCACTTACACGTAACTTGTCATCTATATACCAGTTCAGTCCAAGAGTTAAATCTTGTTGTTCACCACCATGTTCATCTTTATCATTCAAATTGATATATGCATATCTCGCTGCAATCTCCAGTGCACCGTCTTTTTTTGGTTTGATTTTAGACAATGTGGAAGTTGACATTTTAAATCGTTTACCGCTACCCAAGAGAAAATAACTTCCCTGTACATAAAAAGCATAGAAATCGTAATGACCTTTTCTTGCTTCTACACTTTGCATCGTATATTCACTTTGTATATAGTAACGATTATATATATACATTGCTTCAATATTCTTACTTATGACAGAATCAGCATCTTTAATCTTCGTTGAAACATATTTATTATCAATCCAGTCAGACTCAGCTCCCTGTTTGATTCTAATGTTTTCACCTTTATAATCTTGTATCCTCAGACCAAGACCAAAATGAAGTATCTCTCTTTTATTCAATTTTTGAGCCAATGTAATCCTTGAAGAGAAACCTGGCTTATTGATTTCATCATCAATTCTTTCATCTATAGAGTTTGTAAAATATGCTCCAAAAAAATTGAGTCTCATCGAGTCAAACTTTTGAGAGTATAATATCTCTGCACCCACTTTACGAGAAAGAGAGAATGCATCATTTAGTGAACGTTCCATAAAAGTATTATATTTTGAACTTGTATATCTCTCTAAAGAGAATGGAATCTTAATATTTCCCATTTTTACTCTTAAAGAACCATCAAGAGATCCTACTTTCTCTTTATACCCTATAAAAAGGTCTTTGTAGTGACTATTTCCTGTAAAACTATACTCCAGTTCATAAAAAAGTTTCTTATCGTAAAAACTACCATCATGCCATACTCTAAAGCGTCTTAAACCTCTATCATCATAACTTCGCTCTGCTTCACTGATATAAGCAACATCATAACTAATTTGTGCCCCAAAAGCATAACGATAATCAAATCTACCTATACCTTTATCTTCATGCTTTAGCTTTTTAATGTAACGATCATAAAAGAAATCTTGAGATTTTTTCTTCACATATTTCTTTTTAACTATTTTTGTCTTATCTGCTTTCTTTGTTTTCTTCTTTTTATTTTTTTTCTTCTTCTTTTTCTTTTTCTTTTTATGCTTCTTTTTCTTTTTATTTTTTTTCTTATATTTATAATCGGTTATTGTAGCGGTATCAGACACTGTTTTTAATGATGTTGTAGTAATAACTGGTGTTATCACACTTGCATCTGAAAGCCCTATATCTATAGTTTCACTTTTTTCTTTTTGTACTACTTTTTTCTTGGATAGACTGTGAGATGGTTGCTTTTTTGTTGAGTGATCAGCAAATCTTGATTTGTATGTTGTTGCAATTGTAGCATCTTTATATGTTTGTTTAATTTTATGTAAATGTTGTTTTACATCTCGGTACTTATCAAAACAACCACATCTTACAGTCAGCATTGATCCTATATCCATAATTTTACAACTTGGATCATACTCTTTTGAGGCAAGTCGTTGATAATTTTTAGTGTTATTGTCAGCACTAATAACCTGTACTGTATAACAACTTTTAGGACTTAAGGCAAAACCGATCACTTCTAAAAATAATACAAAAAGTATAATTCTCATAGACTATCCCTGTTTATAATTACATAATCAGCAGAACGATTTGGTTTTTTTCCATTATCTTCTACGATAAAGAGAGAGGTTGCCTGATTGTTTTTCACAACAGCAATCCCTTCGGCAAATCCAATATCTGGCTGATTTTTAATAAAAGAGAGTTTATTACTTTTTTTATCCCAGAAATAGAGTTTAAAATTTTCACCACGTTCATTCACATCACCAGCTATAATCCAAAAGCCATCTTTTTGATTATCATAAGTGATATCACGAATACCCAAACCTCCAAGATTTAAGAAAATAGGTTTGTCAAATTTGATTGGTTCTTTATTAACCAATACCTCTTGAGGATTTTTGATTTTTATCACCATAGCTTTAAAATGGGATAATGGTGATCTAAAACCTATTAAAAGACCTCCATCACTATCTAGCACCAGCCCTTCAATATCCATATCATCTATATTTAAGATCCCTGTAAAAAGACTTGGAAAAGCTTTTACAAGCTCCTCTTTGAGATGTGTATAGATAAAAAGATCCACCATTGATGAATCATCATAATGAAACATGATTAACTTTTCTCGTGATTTTTTTCTTTTACCGTAGCGACTTAGACTGTGTGATGTTATTGCATAAACAACTCCATTTTTACTTGTAACTGCTTCTAAGTCTTCAATCTTTTTAAACTTCTTTTTAAGTTTTTTTGGAATATAAAGATTCCCAAGCTCAACCATCTTTCCATCTAGGTCAAACTCTATCAGTTTTAACGATTTGATATTGCCATCATCTTCTACTATTAGGACCTTCCCATCATCTAATGTAGTCACACCTGATGGTTCAAAAATATTATAGAATTTCCCTTCTGTATAAACGACATTCCCTTTTTTCAAATTATAAAATGGGGTTTGTTCCACATAAGTCAATGCATAAATAATAACCATAGCACTGATAATAAGCCCTATAGAGAAAAATGTATATGCTTTTTTTAACCAAAAATATTTTTTCTTAATTTCTGCACCAAGAATATGCAAGTGACTAATCATCTCATTACGGGTTTTTTTATCACTCTTTAAAATTTTATTGGTTTTTTTAATATACTCTTGAGGATGCATATCGGCCATATCTTGATAATAAAGTATCGATTCATAACCCTCAAGATACTCTTTACTGACCAATTTATCTTTGGTTCTTGGTTCCACTGCCAAAACTGCCAATATAATAGATCCTAAAGAGGTAATAATAATGGAGATAAATGCATATGTCATCATTGCATTATGAATAGCAAAACTTGATGCTGTTACACTGACAGTAAGGATAAAACCATTAATAGATATTAAAATACCCGCTTTTGTATCCGCTAATGAAGTCAAATCAAGATTTGACTTTAAACCGTTTCTAAAAAAAGTTCCTATAAGCTTTGAAACATTTTTTTTAGGCTTACTTTTCTCTTTTATTTCGGCACTGTTTATTATGTTATCTTCTGTTTGTATATCAGTCAACTTTAAACTCCAGTACACCAAAATATTTCACACCATCAACTTCTACTTCTTTATCAAATGCGATTTGATAGTGTGCAGGATTCTCTTTTTCAAATGATATAACTTTCATGAAATAATGTTTACCACTTTGTAATGTAACATTAGTGTCATAAATAAAGTTTCCCCAACTTTCATATGTTATACGAGGATCTTCTTTTGAGATATTGTATTCATTTATAAAAGGATGTGTAAAGTTGGCATCATCAAAATCTGTTACCTGTAAATTATATAAAATCTCATCATTTTCAAAATCAACAGACTCATCCCATGTTAAATGTAAAGTACCATTGTCATAATGAGCTGATTGCCAAAATGGCATTGGCATCCCTTTTTCAGATTCATATTCCCACATATTTTCTGCAAATCTTCGATTACGTAAGGTATTAAACTCCTCTTCCCATCTACTATGAGAAAGATGATCTCCATCTGGTGATGTTTGTAAAAATGGTTCAACAATCACCCTGAATGTATCCATCTTTTGAGCGATGATGGCATCTGACATATAGTTATTGCGAATATTATAGACCATAACATCCAGATCATCTCTGTTTTTCTTAATTTTTAAGAACTTTTTATGTAAAGGCACACTCCACCATGTCCCTATTCCATATTCCCATTTTGCATACTTATACGGCTCACGACCAGCACCATCATAATCCCATGGTGTAAAATAAAATACATCACTGTATTTTGGATTTAAAAGAAAAAAGTTTTGTGAAACAGTATCTTTGTTTCCACTTACAATATTGACAGCCATCCATGTTAAATAATTATCACGATTAAAATACTTATTAAACATCTTAGTAAACTCTTCATCTGTCTTTGCAGCATCTATGGCATTAAGCATCTCTATAAACTTATATGTATCTTTCCCATTGGCAATAGTCATAACACTGTCAAAGGCTTCAGGATCAATAGGCTTTCCTTTATCATCCAACCGTAATTCATCTTGCATTCTAAACGCAAAATTTTGTGCTTTATACAGATTGTCTTTATCAGAATAACCTCTATTAATCAAATAGTATTTATCCCCTTTTTCTATATGGGTAAAAAGTCCTTGATCAGTTACATTGCCATCATTATCAATCGTTAAATGAACAAAACGTGTTCTTAATGAATTTAGATTTGGAATATCCTGAAAGATTTCAAAGAAAAGCTTATTTCGCATTCTAGATTTATCATAAGGGTGTTTATTAAGCTGCATTGTACGTTCACCATAGAACAAATCAGTCTTTGAATCTAATTTAATACGAAAAGATTTTTGAGTAGCGTGACGTGTTGTTTTCCCTTTTTGTTTAAATTCAGCATTAATACCTACTGCGGGAAACTCTGCATTTTCATAATGAACATGTAATTCAGGTTCATAATCATCATTGGCATCGGTATCATTCCAAACATCATCAAATGTACATGGTCTCAGTGGTGCTGTAAGGTCATACCAAGGTTTACATAAATACTCATTAGGTACAGGTATCGTTACAGATGTTTCTAAAAGAGTTTGCGGCATCTCCTGATACCAGGCATCATTATCTTCTATATCACCAATAATAGAGGGAATATGTTCTACATTATTATAACTTTCACAACCGTGAAAGACAATTCCGATAAATACCAACCCTATGAGAAAATTTTTCATCAACAATTAATCCTGTGTACACTCACCCAAGATTATTTCACCTTTATTTTTCTTAATAGTTTTTTTCTTGATACCTTTTACTTTTCTAAACTCTTTTAAGCTTTTAAAACAACCATGTTTTTTTCTATACTTAATAATTTTAGCTGCTTTCTTTTTGCCGATCCCTTTAAGTGTTGCAAGCTCTTTTGCATTAGCATGATTAATATCTACCGCACTAAACAAGACACTCCACAACAACATCATAACTACAATAATTTTCATACCTTAACTCCTTTAAATATATAAAGCCCTATTATATCGGATTCTATAGAGATATTTCAATAACATTTTATCCTAAAATAATATCTTAGATTAGTGATAATATAGTGATTTTACGTTAAATGAGATAAAATTTTAAGATTTTTTTGTCGCTTTGTTTAAATATAGCCACGATAGAGATCCAAGAAGAATCAATATAACAGGAGCAATCCATTTATTGTCATTAATATAAGAAGCAAATTTGCTTAATATTTCACCAAAATAAAAACTTGCAAGACCAAATGCCAAAGCCCAAAGAGCAGCCGCAAAAATATTTAAAAGTGCAAATTTTTTAAAATCATACTTTGTAAGGGCAATAGCTATGGGGATTATGGTCTTTAGACCATAGATGAACTTTTGTATGAAAATCACCCAGTCACCATGTTTTTTCATAAGAATATGTGATAAGGCTAATTTCCTCCGATGTTTCTTTAAAGTATCCATCATCATAGGTTTTTGATATCGCGTCAACCAAAAAAGTAATACATCACCAAGTGCATTTCCCAAAAAAGCAATACCTATAGAGAGTGTCAAATCCATCTTTCCCAAATAGCTTAAAACACCCGCTGCAACTATACCGACAAAACCACCACCTAAGGAGTATATAAAAAGCCCTATGTAACCATAGGTAACTAAATTATTAAATGTATCTTCCATTATCTCACTTTTAAATTATTTTATAACTGCTTTATTTTTGCTATTTCATCACGAAGTCTGGCAGCCTCTTCAAAGTTCAACTCTTTTGCTGCTGCTTTCATCTTTAAAGACAACTCTTTAATGATTGCCTTACGCTCACTTGCTGGCATTTTATCAAGTTTTTTATGCTTTTGATACAATCCGCCATGCTCTTCGAGTTTCAGGTTTTCATCCAATGCTCTTTTAGTCGTAATTGGTGTAATATTATGCTCTTTATTATATTTTTCTTGCAACTCTCGTCTATAATTTGTTACATCGATCGCTTTTTGCATCGATTTTGTTATTTTATTAGCATATAAAATAACTCGCCCTTGCGAGTTACGGGCAGCTCTTCCTATTGTTTGGATAAGTGCTGTTTCACTTCGTAAAAAACCCTCTTTGTCAGCATCTAAAATTGCCACTAAAGAGACCTCTGGCAGATCAAGTCCCTCTCTTAAAAGGTTAATTCCTATTAAAACATCAAACTCACCAAGTCGCAAAGAACGGATAATCTGATTTCTTTCTATCGTATCAATATCTGAATGCATATACTGCACTTTAATCCCTAAATCAGCCAAATATTTTGTTAATGCTTCTGCCATTTTTTTAGTCAAAACAGTGATTAATATCCGTTCATCTTTTTGTATCACTTTTTTTATCTCATCATGAATATCTTCCACTTGATTATCTGATGGTTTTACTTCAATAATAGGATCAAGTAAACCTGTCGGACGAATAATCTGTTCAGCCTTTGTAGCAGAGAGTTCTAATTCATACTCATTAGGGGTTGCAGAGACAAACAGATAGTGAGGCGATTTTTTAATATACTCCTCTAACTTGAGTGGTCTGTTATCAAGTGCGCTAGGGAGTCGAAAACCATACTCAACCAAGACCTCTTTCCTTGCACGGTCTCCTGCATACATCCCTCGAAACTGTGGTAATGAGACATGAGATTCATCTACAATCACCAAATACTCTTTATGATTTTGTTCAAAATAATCCAAAAGGGTATAAGGGGCTTCTCCTGGTT
>Ga0256843_1002427_pt1 | contig 13606 bp, 11 predicted proteins | sample AlvinellametaG_FD_191572 | JGI IMG/M metagenome (GOLD analysis project Ga0256843, IMG submission 191572) | Pompeii worm associated microbial communities from hydrothermal vent at the East Pacific Rise, Pacific Ocean - Alvinella | ecosystem: Host-associated > Annelida > Integument > Unclassified ... | reverse complement strand
TTTGTGTATTTAGTTTTTGTTGTATTTGTTTTGATGTTTTTCCAAATTCATTATCAAACTCATCATCAAACTCATCTGCATATAAGCCACTAATCAAAACTGTTGATAATAATATAGTGCTTAATTTTTTCATTTTTTATCCTTTACAATATCTACATTTTTTATTAAAGATGGTACAAAAAATAGATCTGACAATACTGCAACAAAAATAACTACAATAGACAATATTGCAAACTGAATAACAGGAACAAAATCTGATGTAGTTAAAGTAAAATATCCTATTATTAAAGATATAGTTGTCATAAGTACAGCTCTACCTTCTCCTACTATTGAATTTAATACTGCTGGTATTTTATCATCCTCTTTATGATGTTCATATCTATACCTCATCATAAGATGAATAGTATCATCTACAACTATACCAAAGGTTATAGTAGCAATAATGGCAGTCACTACATTTAATGGAATATCGAATAATCCCATAACTCCAAATAACACAACAATAGGTACAATGTTTCCTGCTAAAATAACAAAACCTGCTTTAAAAGTTCTAAATACAAGAGATATTACTAAAAACACTACTACAAATGTAGTTACTACTGATTTTGTTTGTCCTACAGAAATTGTATCAGCAGCTTTATTTAATAATACATTTTTACCTGTAATAGTGATTTTTAAAGAAGGATCAATGTTTTTTTTGATAAAATCTTCTAAAATTGCTTTTTGTTTATTAAATTCACTTGATGAAAAAATATTATGCCATACATCAATTTTTGCAGTTTGATATTTTTCATCAACATATTTTTTTATATCTTTTCTATGGAAAAAAAGATAATATTGTGCAATTAAATTATGACTTTTAGGAACTTTGTAAAATTTTTGATTACCATCATGCATCTCTTTATTTACTAATTCTATATTATTAGCGATAGATAAAGAAAATTTAAATTTTGTTTTATCACTACTTATAAATTGTTGTATTTTTTCTAATTCATGTAAAGCTTTATATTTTTTAAATGCTTTTTTAGTAGGTGCTTTTACTACAATATAAAAAGACTGAATACCATTTGTATATTTTTTAAAATAATCAGCTCTTTGTCTAACATCTGAATCTGGTTTAAAGTAATTTAATGTATTATTATCTAAAATAATTTTAGGAATAAAACTTCCAAAACCAATTAATATAACAAACACTAAAAAATATACAGTTTTTGTATATTTTAAAAACACATTTTTAGCAAAATTTAAAATAGTCACATAATTAATAGTCGTTTGTCTACTTGCTTTTATATCAAAAGAATGAAGCATAATAGGAACTAAAATTATTGTAATAATAAAATTTATAAATAAACCAAAAGTTGCTACTATTGCAAAATCTCTTAACATCACAATTTGATTTAGATAAATTGATGCAAATCCTACTATTGTTGTAAAAGATGTTAGGATAATAGGTAATCCTAATTTTGCACTAATCATTTTAATTATCATATCTTTATTTGTTTTATGAACATCTTTTTCTTCAACAAATTCACTTACTAAATAAGAATCTTCTGTAGTTCCTATTAAAATAACCAATGCTGGTACAACTGCTGTCAAAATAGAAAGTTCTATACCTGTAACTCCCATAAATCCCAATACACATATTATACTTAAAGTAGAAGTAGTTACAGGAATCAAAGTAAGTTTGATGTTTTTTAGACTCCAAAAAATAGTTAAAAATATAACTAATATAGCAAATGGTACTGTAAATTTCGTATCATGAAAAATATATTCTATTACTTGATTGTTAATATAAGGATTTCCAAATTGCAATAATCCATTTAATTTATCACTATATTTATCTAATATTTTTTGAATCTTTTTTGTAATATTACTATTAAATTCACCTTCTGTAGAATTATCAACAGTTACATTTAAAAGTAATAAATTACCATTATCACTTACTAAATTTTTATAAACTAAAGGATTATTTATAGCATCTTGTTTTGCTTGAAGTAATTCTTTTTCATCTTTAGGAATCTCTTCAGGGTCAATAAATACATTTGTATGAAGTTCATCATTTCGATAAATAATATTTTGTTGATTAAATATAGAATCAACTTTTTCTACACCTTTTATTGATTTTATTTCATCTATCATAGAAGCTATAGTATTTAATACTTTATATGTAAATAGATTATTACCTTTAATACTAATAACCACACTATTATCTGAACCAAATTGCTTAATAGTATCTAAATAAAAGTGATACTCAGGATCATTTTCTATAAAAAACTTATGAGTCGAACCTGTCACTTTTATATCTTTTATAAAAAAAGAAAAACCAACTATTAAGAAAAATAAAAAAATCAAAAATTGATTTTTATACCTTACAAAAAAAAATAAAAAATTATTCATGATTATTCACCAATCATATGTTCTTCATTAAGTAAATATCTTTGAGTAAAAACTTTAGGATTAATTGGCTTATTTATTTTAATTTTTACTACTTTTACTAATGTTTTATGATTTTCTTTTATATTATTTACTTTGATTTTAATTGGTCTGTAAATTGTTGAAGTTGGATTTATAAAATCCCAAGAAACTTCTTGTTTAATTAATTTACCTTTTTTACTATAAAATTCTATTTTTTTAGTATAAAAATGTTTTTTTGTAATCCAAAAGATTTTTTTACCATAACTAGTTTTTGGTCTATATGTATCTGTAGGAATAGCTTCTACAACATAACAATCATCTGTTTTATCAGTTTTTGCTACTTTAATAGGCTCTTCTTTTAATATTTTATAATGGTAATTATCTAATTTATCGCTACTTAAATCCTCATAAGTAAAATCTGTACCCATAAAATAATTTTTTTTACTACCTTGTGCAATTCTTTGTAATTTTTTAAGTTCAGGCATATATAACCACTGATTTTCTTTATCTTTTGAATATTGTTTATTTAAAAGTGCTGTTCCACTTACATCTGATGGTTTTACAAAAATTATTAAACTATCAGTTAAATCTTTTTCTTTATTTTTTTTAATATATCTTCTTAACTCTCTTTTTTCTTTACTTCCATCTTCATTAATCAAAATCATTAATTCATGAGATTGCTCTGTATCTGTAGTTTGTAATTGCTTTTGCTTATCCATAACTTCTCTACCAGTCATACCAAATAAACTACTTATACAAATAGCCCCAGCTATAATTTTTTTTAACATAAAAGACTCCTTTTTTTCATAATTATAACATAACTTATAAATAATTTATGTTAAAATCACACTAGTATAATAAAGAAAAAAGGACTTTAATTTGGCACTAATAAATATGCACGAAATTTCAAAACAATATGAAGCACAAAAAATTTTATGTTCTATTGATTTTCATATAGAAGAAGGGGAAAGAATAGCAATAGTTGGTAAAAATGGAAGTGGAAAAAGTACTCTTCTTAAATTAATTGACAAAACTATTGAACCTGATGAGGGAGAAATAATTACTCAAAATGGTATTAAAATAAAAAGATTAAAACAAATGCCATCATTTGAAAATGGTATGAATGTAAGAGAAGCTATAGAAAATGAGCTTACAGAGTTTAAAGAAGCCCATGAAAAGTATAATAAACTTATTTTAGAACTTGGTAATAATCCTGATGATAAAACACTTCAAGAAGATATTCATAAAATAACAACTTTTTTAGATATACATCATGCTTGGAATTTAGATGATAGAATTGAAAGAATTTTAAAAGAATTTGACTTAAAAAAATATGAAGATAAAGATGTTAATTTTTTAAGTGGAGGTGAACAAAGAAGAGTTGCTTTAGCTAGTTTACTTCTTCAAAAACCAGATATTTTACTTTTAGATGAGCCTACAAACCATCTTGATGTATATATGGTGGAATTTTTAGAAGAAATTTTAATAAAAGAAAAATATACATTTGTTGTAATTTCACATGACAGATATTTTATAGATAGATTAGCAACTAGAACAGTAGAAATAGAAGAGTGTAAAATAAGAAGTTTTAATGGTGGTTATGAAAGTTATTTAGCTCAAAAACAACAACTTTTATATAATATGCAAAAAGAGCATGAAACTTTAGTAAAACTTTTAAAAAAAGAAGAAGAATGGCTTAGAAAAGGAGTAAAAGCAAGACTTAAAAGAAATGAAGGTAGAAAAAATAGAGTTTTACAAATGAGAGAACAAGCTAAAAAAAATCCTTCATTAATAAGAAAAATGTCACTTGAGCTTCAAAGAGAGCTTATGAATAAAGATGAAAAAAAGATAAATAAACAAAAGCTTCTTTTTGAAATGGAAAATATTTCTAAAAAACTTGGTGATAAAACTTTAATTAAAAATTTTAGTGCTAGAATTTTACAAAAAGATAAAATTGCAATAGTAGGTCCTAATGGTGCTGGTAAATCAACATTACTAAAAATTATGCTTGGTGAAATGGATATAGATAGTGGTAAAATAAAAAAAGGTGATATAAAAATAGGATATTTTGATCAAAATAGAAGAATGTTAAAAGATGATAAAACATTAATAGAGACATTTTGTCCTATGGGTGGTGATAGAATCGAAGTTCGTGGAAAAAATTTTCATGTATATGGATATCTAAAACAATTTCTTTTTCCTAAAGAATTTTTAGATAAAAAAATAGGTATTTTAAGTGGAGGAGAAAAATCTCGTGTAGCACTTGCCCTACTTTTTACTAAAGATTATGATGTTTTAATATTAGATGAGCCTACAAATGATTTAGATATTCCAACTATTAATATTTTAGAAGAATATTTAATGGATTTCAAAGGAGCTGTAATTTTTGTAAGTCATGATAGATATTTTGTAGATAAATTAGCTGATAAACTTTTTATATTTAAAGGCGATGGTATTATAGAAGAGAGTTATGTTCCTTATAGTGAATATTTAGAGATTGAAAAAGCTATAAAAGAATTGTCTGAATTTGAAAAAGAGATAGAAATAAAAAAAGATGAGCCAAAAAAAGAAAAAAAACAAACAAAACTTAGTTATAAAGAAAAAATAGAATATGAAAAATTACCAGATGAAATTGATCAATTAGAAGAAAAAATTATGAAATTAAATGAATGTTTGGCAGATCCACAATGTTATGAAGAAAAAGGAATAGTTAAAACAAGTGAAGAACTTGAAAAATTAAAAGAACAACTTGAAGAAAAAATAGAAAGATATTTAGAACTTGAAGAAAAAGTAGAAAGTTTTACAAATAATTAAATTTTTATATTTTAGAACTAAAAATTAGATATAATGAATAATTCATATTAAAGGAGTCAAAATTTTGGAAAGATTAAAAGTTTTTTTTAAAGAAAATAAAGATAAAATATCAGAAACGATGGAACATCTTACAATACAAGCAAGTAGTTTAAGTTTTTATACTATTTTTTCAATAGTACCTATTGTATTAATTATATTATCATTACTAGCATCAAATCCTATGTTTGCAGAATATTATCAAAAAATAGAAGGTTTTATTATCTCAAATATATTACCTACAAATCAAGATATGATAAAAGACTATATAAATTCATTTTTATCAAACTCTAAAAATATGGGAATTACTGGGGGAATATATATATTTGTTACAAGTATTTTATTTTTTCAAAACTTTGAAACTATTATGAAAAATATTTTTCATTCAAACAAAAGAGAAATTTTTGACAAAATCACTGTATATTGGACAACAATGACTCTGTTTCCTATATTATTTTCATTTAGTATATATATCTCAATCCAAATCCAAAAGATTTTAAATGCATCTTCTTATACAAAACATATAGACTTATTAGCATTTATACCGTTTTTGACAATATTTGTAATGTTTTGGTTAGCTTATAATTTAGGTGCAAACAAAAAACTACATATCAAAGCTTTAGCCATTTCATCATTTATTGGTGCTTCTATTTTTTCTATAGCAAAAAGTTTATTTGTTTATTATGTAGTTTATAATAAAACTTATGATAGTTTATATGGCTCTTTTAGTATTGTATTATTTTCTTTTGTATGGATTTATTTAAGTTGGATTATATTTTTAGGTGGTGCTTATATATGTGAATTTTTAAATGAATATTTTAAAAAAGAAAAATGAAACATATTCTTAAAGAATTAAATTTAGATTTAATACAAAAAAAATATTTTTTTAACAACATCTATTCCATTACATTAGAAGCTTCTAATGTAGGCTTTTTTAGTAATGGAAAAGGGTTAGATCTAGAAAATGCTTTAAATGGTGCATATGGAGAGATGTGTGAGAGATTACTTACAAGAAATTATTTTGAAGATTATTTTTTAGCTAAGGTATATCCTGATAGTAAAGTAGTAGATAACTTTCTAACTCCAAAGTTAAAACAATTTTATCAAATTGAAAATTTAGAAAAAGAAGATTTAATCGATTTTTCTAGTTGTACAGAAGAAATACTTTCTATACCTTTTATTCATAAAAAACAAAATAAAAAAGTATATTTTCCAATAAATCTAATCCAAAATTTATATGCAAGTAATGGAATGGCTTTTTATAGTGATAAACAAACTGCATTTAATAATGCATTAAGTGAAATTATAGAAAGATATGTAAAATTTGAAGTTATCAAAAATGGTTTATCTTTACCAAAAATTAATCATAAATATAATTCAAAAAACATTCAAGTATATAATGCTACACTTAATAAATATCCAGTAATGGCTGTAAGTTATATTAAAGGAAATAAAATATTACTATCTTTTGGTTGCGATATAAATCAAGAAAAAGCTATAAATAAAGCCTATTTTGAGCTTATGCAAGGTAGAGAAAATTTTGAGAATATTGGAGAATTTAGTAATAATATATATGAAGTAAAAGATAGTTATAATCTAGAAAGTCATTTTATTTCAAATATTGGATTAATCCATACAAACTTTTTAAAAGAAAATAGTACTATTCCTAAGAAATGGGAATTTACAAAATATGATATTGATAAAGATATATATTTTAGACAATATCAATATAAAAATTTTTATGCTTATCATATAATAGTACCAAATTTCAGTGAAATATATCCTATCGATGATTTAATATATAATAACAAAAACCAAGGAAAATTTTATAGAGATTTAGTACTAAAATATAAAGAAATTGATAAAAAAATAATTATTGAAGAATTAGAACAACTAAATCCTTACTTAGATTTAGGTAAATTTATAGGTGTAATATTTGATAAAGAAATTTCAGTGATTGATTTTATAGATATGATAAAAAAAGATAACATAGATTTAAAATTTGACTATAGTTATATACAACTACAGCAAATTTTAACTAAATTAAATTTGAATTATTGATTTTATTTAAAATATTTTTTAATTTTTCAATATCAAGAGGCTTTGATAAATAAAAATCCATTCCTGATTCTATAAATTTTTCTTTATCTCCATGTAATGCATTTGCAGTAAGAGCACTAATAAAAGTTCTTTTTAAATTATGTTTTTCTTCATATTCTCTTATTTTCTTAGTAGCTTCCATACCATTCATTTCAGGCATATTTTCATCCATTAATATTAAATCATACCTATTATTTTTAAATTTTTCTATGGCTTCTATTCCATTATTTGCTATATCAAATGTTAATCCCATTTTTTTAAATATTACTTTCATAAACATTTGATTTGCTTTATTATCTTCCACTAATAGTACATGTAAATTATATGTATTATCTAAAATTTTATCTTCTTTTTTTTCCTCTTTTTCTATTAGTTTCCCTTTTTTAGCCGGAATTGTAAAATAAAACTTACTACCTTTTCCTACTTCACTCTGTACTTTTAACTTTCCTCCTAACATTTCAACTAATCTATAACTAATAGTTAGTCCTAAACCAGTTCCTCCATATTTTCTAGTAGTAGAAGTGTCTGCTTGGGAAAAGGCTTCAAAAATATGTTCTAATTTTTCTTTTTCTATACCAATTCCTTCATCTTGAACTTCTACATATAACATCTCTTTTTTATCATCATATTTAACTGTTAATTTTATATTTTTATTTTTATTTGTAAATTTAATCGCATTACTTAATAGGTTTGAGATAATTTGTTTAAATCTTATAGAATCAGTAAAAATCATATAATCTAAATTTTCTATTTCTAATTCTAAATTTAAATTTTTTTCATTTGCTTTGGATTTAAATAAAGAAACTAAAATTTCTATATCTTTTTTTATATTTACTTCCCTTTTTTCTATTTCAAATTTACCAGCTTCTATTTTTGAAAAATCTAATATATCGTTAATAATATTTTTAAGTGTTTCACCACTTTTTTCAATAATTGTTAAATATTTTTGTTTTTCTTTATTTGTTTCATTATCTTTTAAAATTGTAATAAAACCAAATATAGCATTTAAAGGAGTTCTTATCTCATGTGACATATTTGCTAAAAATTCACTTTTTGCTCTTGTAGCAATTTCAGCTTTTTCTTTAGAAGCAATTAATTCTATTTCTAATTTTTTTCTTCTTTTAATATCTCTTACTAAAATAAATACTGAAACAAATAATAAAGCTAAAATAAATCCACCTATTCCAAGCATAAATTCGATTTTTTCCCATGTCCAAAAGTTTTCTAATTTTAACCATTTATTATAAATAGTTAGTCTTTCATCAATAGAAATATTATCTATCTCTTTGTTTATTTTGGGAACTAAATATTTGTATTTATTATTTAACATAATTTCTAAATTTACATATATTGGTATTTTACCTGATATTCTAATACTTAAAAAATTATTTTCATGTATTCCATAAATTAAAACTGGTAATAAATCTATTATGGCTTCTGTATCCCCTTCTTCTACACTATTCAAAGCCTCTTCTATATTATTAAAAACTCTAAATTTTATATTAGGATATCTTTTTTTTATAAAATAAGAAGCTATAGAATCTTTAATAATACCTATAGGTTTATGTTTTAATACTCTAATATCTGGAACAAAAGCTATATTATCTTTTGTTGCTATAGCTATAGGATATTTATCATATCCTTTAGAAAAAATACCATTTTTTATATTTAAATTAGTATTTGAAAGTAATACTAAATCTATTTTATTTTGTGTAAAAGCTGTTAATAATTGTTGCCAAGAGTTATAAACTTCACATCTTGTTTTTATATGTAAGTTTTTTTCTATAAGTTTCCAATAATCGATAGAAATACCTTCTATTGATTTATCTTTTTTTATACTAAAAGGTGCTAAATTTTTTAATACCCCACATTTGATAATATTATCATTATTAGCAAATAAAAAAGTAAAAAAAAGTAAAAAAATTATTTTTTTCATATAATATCCTATTTTTTTATAATAACTAAAATTATAATATAAATTTAATAATGATTTTAATATTAAGAATAAAAATAGAGATAATTAATCTCTATTTTCGAAGATTTCTATTTTTTCTATAGTATCATTTTGAGTAATTGTATCTAATACTTTAAAACTTTCAGTATCATTTTCTTCAATTCCACCAAATACAGTGTGTACTCCATCTAAATGAGGACAATCTACAAAACAGATAAAAAACTGACTTCCACCAGTATCTTTACCAGCATGAGCCATAGATAAACTTCCTCTTTTATGAATTTGCTTATCACCTTGTGTTTCACATTTAATTTTCCAATCAGGACCACCAGTTCCAGGCATTCCACTTGCCCCATCTTTAGAATTAGGACATCCACCTTGAGCCATAAATCCAGGAATTACTCTATGAAATTTAAGCCCATCATAAAATCCACTTTCAGCTAAATGTGCAAAATTAGCTACAGTATTAGGTGTTGCTTCAGGAAAAAGTTTTATCCAAATAGTACCTTTATTTGTTGTGATTTTTGCATATTGATTTTTTTCAATACCATTTAAATCATATTCTTTTAATTTTTTACCAAACATTCTTAACCTTTATAGCTATCAATAGCATCTTGTAACATTGCTGTAGCTTCTTCTACACCTACGAAATCTTTTACTTTTACCCATTTATTTGGCTCAAGTGCTTTATAAGTTTCAAAGAAATTTTTAATTCTATCTAAAGTTAATTTTGGTAAATCTTTGTATGATTTAATATTTTCATAAGTTGGATCAAGTTTTGTAACAGGAACTGCTAATAATTTTTCATCCATTCCACTTTCATCTTCCATAATTAACATTCCAATAAGTCTTACAGCAATTACACATCCAGGAACTAATGCATAATCAGTAAGTACTAAAATATCAGCTGGATCACCATCTTTTGCTAATGTATTTGGTACAAATCCATAATTTGCTGGATAATGATAACTTGAATACATAATTCTATCAAATACAACAGCACCACTTTCTTTATCTATTTCATATTTAATATTACTTCCTACTGGAATTTCTATTAAAGCATTTACTTTATCTGGGTTACTTCCTACTTTTATTTTACTAATATCCATAAATATCTCCTTAAATTTTTTTAAAATTATACTATAAATTTTATCTTTATTAAATCTATTAATTATTATCTTTATCCCTTTTTTAGATATAATTATCAAAAAAGGATATAAAAATGAAAAAAAAAGTACTAATACTACTATCTACAGCTATCATAGCTAATGCTTACAATAATTCAACAGAAAAAATTATAAAAAATCAATTTAACTCTAAAATTCTTCCAATAATTATGCAAAACTTAAAAGAAAATGGAAGTTATACTATAACTTTAAAATTTGATTATATGAAAGATAAACAAGTAAAAATATCAGCTTCTACACCAACACCTATATATAAAAAGCTTATAAAACTTCATACAAAAGGTGATTATACAACTGGTTATAAATATTATACAAAATATATCACTCCAAAATCAAAAATTAAAGTAACTGATTTTATAAAAATAATTGGAGTTAAAACAAATAAAGATTTAGATAAATTATTTGAAAATAATGCTAAATTATTACTAAAAAAATTAGAAGATGAAAAGCAATTCTATGCAATAGATGGAGTTATAAAAATTATCAAAAAAAATAAGTTAGATGATTTAAAAGCATTTTTAAGAGGAGTACTTGCAGGTAAAATACCAGCTAGTTGTAGTTAAAGAAACCAAAAAAAGCAATTATGCTTTTACTGGTCCTTTTGCAAGAGCTTCTTTTGCAGCTTCTACACCAAGTGCAAAAGCTTTTTTATTTATTTCTACTGCTTTAGCTGGTACTGTATTAATCATAGCATTAAATACTAAATCTTCATCAATCTCCATCATTACAGTAGCGATTGCTAATGCTACAACTGATTGAGTAATAACATTACCAACTTTTTCTTTTGCAATAGCAATTACATCAATTGGATATAATTCCCATTTCTTTTTATCTTCATCAGTTGGGTAAACTAAGTTTGGCTCATACACTATTTTACCACCTGGTTTTACACCATCTTTGAATTGTTGATAACTAACATTTGCAACTGAAAGCATAAAATCAATTTCACCATCATTTGCATATGGGAATAAAATTTCATTATCATCTAAAACGATATCAACTTTAGTAGCTCCTCCTCTTACTTGAGAAGTATATGTAGCTGCTTGAACTCCATATTTACCGTCATTGATATAAGCAGTCGCTAAAATTTCTCCGGCTAGAAGAACACCTTGTCCTCCTACTCCTGTAAATCTTAATTGTTTCATTTTTTACCTCCTGCTTTTTCGATAACTGTATCATATAAATCGCAATATTCTGGCTCTTCTACATGCCATAATACACCTCTTGGGAATTTACCAGCTTTTCTAGCTTCATGTTGCTCTTCAGCACTCATTTTATCCCATTTAGCTTTATTTATTAGATTACCTTCAATCCAATCAAGGTTAGCTTTTGCAGTTCCCATTTTATTTTTTCTACCAAGGTTAACATGACAGTTTGAATGGATATCAAAGAAACTAAATCCTTTATGTTGGAAACCTTTTACAAATAATCTTTCAAGTTTTTGAGCTTCAGATACAGTTTCTCTACCAATAAATGTAGCACCTGCACCTTTTGCTAATTCAGCTGGATCAAAAGTTGGATCAATATTTCCATATTGTTGAGTTACAGCCCACATTCCTTGAGGAGTTGTAGGTGAAACTTGACTGTTTGTTAATCCATAAATAAAGTTATTAATTAATACGAAATTTAAATCGATATTTCTTCTACATCCGTGAATTGTATGGTTACCACCAATGGCAAGTCCATCACCATCACCAGCAACTACGATTACGTGTTTATCTGGATGAGCAAGTTTTACACCAGTTGCATATGCAACTGTTCTTCCATGAGTTGTGTGGATTGTATTACAATCTAAATAAGATGAAAATCTTCCAGAACATCCAATTCCTGAAACTACACAAATATCATCTTTATCCCATCCAAGTTTAGCAAATGCTCTAATCATTGCTTTTAGAATAACACCATCACCACATCCCCAACACCATAATGTTGGCATCTTATCAGTTCTTAAATAATAATCATAATTAAAAGCCATCTATTTCTCCTTATACCATTTCTTTTATTTTTGCGATGATTTCAGCAGGACTAATAGGTCTTCCGTTAGCTTTAAATAAAGTATGTAAATCATCTCTTTTTGTAATTCTTTCGATTTCTTCGAAATATTGTCCCATATTCATCTCAGTTACTAATACAGGTTTATTAGCAAATTTTTCACTTGCAGCTTTGATAGCTTTTTCTGGACTTGGCCAAATTGAAATAGGTCTAAATAATCCAACTTTAATACCTTCTTCTCTAAGTTTAATAATAGCTTCTTTAACAGCTCTACTTACTGAACCATAAGCATATACTAATACATCAGCATCATCCATCATAAATTCTTCCCAATCATCAATCTCATCTTGATGTGCTTCAATTTTATTGAATAATCTTTCGATTAAATCTTGACAAAGTTTTGCATCTTCTGTAGGGAATCCTGTTGGTCCATGATGTAATCCAGTTAAATGATATCTATATCCTTTAAAGAATGGATTTAAGATAGCTGGTTCATCTTGTTCTCTTTCGAATGGTTTATAATCAGCTGGGTCACCTTCGAATACTTTTCTTTCTACTAAATTAGCATGAACTTCTTCTAAATCTGGTAATACTGCTTTTCCTACCATATGTCCTAATGTTTCATCAAGTAAAACAAATACAGGAGTCATAAATCTTTCTGCTAAGTTAAATGCTTTTACAGTTAATGTATAACACTCTTCTAAACTTCCCGGACATAAAGCGATTGATTTGTAATCACCATGAGTTGGTGCTTTTGCTTGTAAAATATCACCTTGTTGTGGTCTTGTTGGTAAACCAGTTGATGGACCACCTCTCATAACATTTGTAATAACTAAAGGAACTTCAGTAATAAATGCAAGACCAATTTGTTCTGATTTAAGAGAAATACCAGGTCCTGAAGTGTTTGTCATTGATTTAACACCACTCATACTAGCACCTAATGCTACACAAATACCTGCAATCTCATCTTCCATTTGAATAAATTTACCACCAACTTTTGGTAAATCTCTACTTAAATCGTGAGCGATTTCACTTGATGGTGTAATAGGATACCCACCAAAAAATTTACATTTTGCATCAATAGCTGCTTTTGCTGCTAATTGGTTAC
>Ga0256843_1002426_pt1 | contig 13610 bp, 14 predicted proteins | sample AlvinellametaG_FD_191572 | JGI IMG/M metagenome (GOLD analysis project Ga0256843, IMG submission 191572) | Pompeii worm associated microbial communities from hydrothermal vent at the East Pacific Rise, Pacific Ocean - Alvinella | ecosystem: Host-associated > Annelida > Integument > Unclassified ... | reverse complement strand
TAGAAAAACATAATATTGTTCCAGATATTGTAGTATCAATTGATCCTTCAGAGATGTGTGCAAAATATTTAACAACAGAAGATCCAGAATTTTTAAAAGATAGTACAATAGTGTTTTTATCTCAGCAAGAAAAAAGTGTATTGAAAATTGTAAAAGATAAGAAATTTTATGTAGCGCAAAGTATTGTATTATTTGAAGAATTAGGATTTTTAGGTACAGTGAATAATGTAGGAACATATTCATTTATGATAGCAACACATTTTGGTGCAAATAATATTTATACTATAGGAACAGATGCCGCTTTTGATCAAGAAACAGGATCTAGATACAGTAAAGATAGTTCATATACTCAAACAGAAAATATAAGTTTGGAAAATAATTCAAATAATATCGTATCAACTACAGATGTTATTGAAGTTGCTGGAAACTTAAGAGAAATAGTAAAGACAAATAGAAGTTTATTAACTTTTAAAGAATCATTTGAAGGTACATTTTATAATTTAAAAAATCATTATGAATTTAAAGTTTATAACTTGTCAGATGGGGTAAAACTAGAAGGTTTTGAACCTATGACTTATAAAGAGATTAATAATAAAGTTGAATCTTTTAAAAATAAAGATGTAAATATACAGGCACAAATGGATAGTATCTCTAGAGTTATGGATATGCCAGATTTTGATAATGACATTAAGATATTAAATAGAATACTTTCAAAAGTTAAAAAACATAAAAATATAAAAATTAAAAATAGGGATGATTTTTTAGAAAAAAAATTAGATATTATGCTTTGGATACTTGAACAATCTAAAACTATGTCAAGTTCTTTATTTGGTAATATATTTTTACTTTATACAGAACTTGCTGATATATATATAAACTTTGTTTTAAATTTAAAAGATAAAAATATAGATAATATAGATAATCTTAAAAAGATAAATAATATTTGGATAGATGGTATTATTAGTGTATTAAAAGATATAAAAAAAGCTGTTAATTAGTATATATTTTATAAAATATTTATAAGTTCTTTTTTTGTAAAAATTATATTTTCTTGGGGAACATTATTAGAATAAATAATATTTTTACTATTTATTTGAATACTATAAATAGGTTTATTTAATAATTTTGCTTCTTTAAATATTGAAGAATTTATACCTAATATTTTGTTACTATAATAAATAATCTCCTGTATATTGCAATCTATTTGTTGTATATTAAGCATAGAATATTTTCTAAGTAATATATTAAATTTGTGCTTATGTTCTTTTGGATGTAATTTTAGTAAAATTGGTAATAAATATAATTTTTCTTTTTTTATAGATGATAATATATGTTCTAACATATCATACTCAGTAAAACCAAATTTTAGTTTATATAGATCATAAATATATTCAGTAACGATAAGTAAATATTTATTTTTATATTTTTGTATAAATTTATTATTTATTTTTGGAGGATTTATTTTATATAAGTTATAAATGTACTTATCATAATAGTTTATTTTTTCTTTAATTCTTTTATCAATAAAGTTAATACTAGATTTAAAATATTTTTCAAATATCCATATTTCATTTGCACTATATTTTTCTTCAATTAATTTATCATTTATTTTAAATCTCATTAAAAAATTTGATGTAGAATCTACTATCATAACAGTTTTTTTAACATTAAATTGATTTGCTTTTTTGATTATATTTAATTCAAAACTAGAGTCAATTCCAGAAGATCCTGTAATTACAGTATCATTTTGTTTGAAACTTAAATTTTTTATATCATCAATATACTCAGGAATATGTTCTTGATATATATATTTTGATATATTTGTATGATATGCTAAAATATAATTATATTTGTCTTTATTTAATTTAGCATAAGCCATAGTAACATTAGCACCGGCAGGATCATTTGCAAATATTAATAGTCTATTATTTTGTGTTAAATTTTGCATATCTATAAATATCGAAATACTGATTATCTCTTTTTACATGATCTTTTAAAGTAGCTTCTTTATCCATATTTAATTTTTTGAATACTTTTTGCATACCTATATTATCACTTGTAGTACCAGCTGTTACTTTATATATATTTAATTTATTAAAAATATGATCAATTATAGTATTAAAAGATTCAGTAGCATAACCTTTTGACCAAGAAGATTTTTCTCCAAGTACAATTGATATTTCAGCATTTGAATTGATATAGTCAATCGATGATATAGAGATATTTCCAATATGTATATTTGATTCTTTTTCTATTATAGCTAATACAATTTGTGAATTATTCTTTGATATACTATCTACATAATCTTTTGTTTTTTCTAAAGTATTAGGAAAAATTCCATGTGAATTAAATTTTGTTATTTCAGGGTCATTTAACCAAGATACATAATTATAAGAGATATGTTTTTCCTCTAATGGTTCAAAAATAAGATGTTTAGATTGTAAAAATATATTTTTCATATTAATCCTTTAATTCATTTATATTTGAAGCAACTTTTGTATAGGCTTTGATTACATCATTTATATCATCTATGCTAAGTGGAGATCTTGTAAAATCATGTCCAAATAATTCTTTATAGTGTAGATCTTCTACATTTGGACAAGTTCCTTTATTATAAGATATATTGTTTTTAAATGCAAATCCTTGCTTATTATAAGCTTGTTTGTTTTGAAACATAGGTAATAAATAAATAGGTTTTACATAACCACAACCAATAGGTACACCTTCTTTTTCTCTTCCTTGTACAGGCATAAGCTCTGCTTTTACTGCTTCAATAAATTTATTTCTACTAATACCTGCTTTTTGTTCATCAAATTTAAATGATTGTCCATAATAACTATGTGTTCTATTATCTAATTTGGTTGTAGATAAAAAATCAAATTGAGTTAATGCATCGTCATACATTTTTGCATATTTTTGTCTTACTTCTAATTCTTTATCTAATTTTTTTAATTGTTCTATACCAATAGCTGCTTGAATTTCTGTAAGTCTAAAGTTAAATCCAAGCATATTTGTAAGGATATTATCTCCTTTATTTTCTACTACAGATTCTGCATGATTTCTTATTAATTGCATTTTATTTGCTAACTTATCATTGTTTGTACATATCATACCACCTTCACCTGTATGTATATGTTTATGGTAATTTAAACTAAAAATACCAATATCACCTATGGTTCCAGCTAGTTTTCCTTTGTAGAATGCTCCAGGACATTGTGCAGCATCTTCTATTACATAGATATTATGTTTTTTTGCAATAGCCATAATTTCATCCATATTTGAAGGACAGCCAAAAATATGAACTACTATTATAGCTTTTGTATTTGGAGTGATAACTTTTTCAAGCATATCTAAATCATAACCATAATTGTTTTTTTCAAGATCACAAAATACAGGAGTAGCATTATAAAAAAGTGGAGCAGTTGCACTTATAGCCATTGAATATGGGCTAACTACTACTTCGTCACCTAATCCAATATCACAAGCACCAATTGCAGTTATTAATCCAGAGGTATTAGAATTTACAGATATAGTATGTTTTACTTTAAATCTATCACACCATACTTTTTCAAATTCTAAAACTTTTTCTCCACCATAAAAATCTTCGCACCATGCACCAATAAAACTAGATAACACACCTTTTTTCATCACTTCATTTACTGCATTTATCTCTGCTTTATTAGTACTTATGTATCTAGGGAAAAGTTTTGTTCTTACTTTTTTACCTCCATTAATAGCTAGTTTCATTTTGAGTCCTTTATAAGTTTATAATAAAATTTCATATTTGTAATTTCATCTTGATAAGAAGATATTATTTTTATATCTTTTTTAATAACATTAATAATATGTTTGTAAGCATTTAGTATATGAAAAGCACCATTTACTTTTTCACAATAAGTAGCTTTTATATCAAATATTTTATAAGTAGGAAAAGTTGGATGGCTTATAATATTAAAATAGTTTACCGAACTTAATGAATTATTATATTCTATTTTTTGTTTTTGAGTATATATTTCTAATTTTATTAAATTATATTTTGTATGATTATGTGATATAAAATATAAAGGAATAATTTTATTTTTATAATTTATTTTAACAAATATATCATAAGTTAGATCATTATCATCAAATTTATCAGATGTTGATAATATTCTTTTTTCAATAATTTTAGGTTTATCAAAAATTAAATTTATCATATCTATTAGATGAGAACCATTATTTTTAAGCCCTTTACAATAGTTTATAACAACTTTTTCAACTTCTGTATCTTTAATATTTTTTTTAATATTTTTAATAGCTTTATCAAATCTTCTTGGATAATTTATTATTATTTTATTAGTAATATTTTTTGACAAAATTTTGTATTGTGACTTTAATTGAAAAAGTGGTTTTTCAATAAAAAATATTTTTATATTTTGATTATCTTGAAAACTATTTAAAATATTAAAATGTGTAGATGTAGGAGTTGCAATAGTCAAAATATCAATATCAGTTTTATATGTTAACTTTTTATAATTTGTATAAAATTTAACATTTGGAAAAAAATCTTTAATAAGTTTTTTGTATTTTGTATCAATATCTACTACATATTTTAAATTTAAATTTTTGTTTAAATAAATTGATTTTATATGTGAATATGCTGTATTAGGATTAGATTTATTAGTATCAAAAAGTAAGCCAATATTTCCTGTACCAATTAAAGCTACATTTAGCATACTAGTTTAATCCTTTTCTTTGTATTTCCTGATTAGCCAAAACTAATCTTGGATTTTCTTTTGCAAATTTAACAATATCTTCAAGTGAAAAATCAAAATTACCAAAATTTTTACAGATATTTTCTATTACTTCAAAATCTTCTTTTGTGTCAAGAGTAACACTTAAATTATTTAGAAATTCTGTATCTTTTGGTGTGATGGCTCCTATATGATATTTTCCACTTTTATATATATAAGGTGTAACATGTTCCATATCTTGATATTCTAATTTTCTATTTTTTGATATACTTTTTAATACTTTTATATTATATACCTGTATTCCCATACCAATAGGATAATTTCCACCAGTAGATATATAGTCATAATCATTATTATTATACATTGTTATAGCTTTATCTATAATAGTCGGGTCAATTAATGGACAATCTCCTGTAAGCTCTACTATAATATCACTTTTATATTTAATATGTGTTTTTAATACTCTATCATAGACATTATCCTCACTACCTCTAAAATAATCTATATTATTATCTTCGCACCAAGATACTATGATATCATCTTCTTTATTGGTTGTTGTAGCTATTATTATATTATCAATTAATTTTGACTTTTTGACTCTGTCTACCATAATTTCTAAATTTACTTTACCATTGATAGGCATCATTACTTTACCAGGAAGTCTCGTAGATGTCATTCTTGCTTCTATTGATACATTTATCTTCATTCAAGTTCCTATTTTTATATTAAACTTTAGACTATTATTAATATATTTAGTTATATCTTTTTAAAAATAGTTCTAATTAGTACTGGATTATCATCTTTATAAATTGATAGATTATCTTCTTCTGTAAAATATAATAATTTAAATTTTTTTGATAAAATTTTATTTATTAAATTATTAGAATCTACAAATCTTCTTGAATGATCTGTAAACCAAGTATTATGACCTATTTTTTTTCCTTTACCACATAAAGGATCTTGAGTACTTCTTACTTCAATAGCAAATATATCACCTTTTTTTAAAAGTGAAGATACTTTATTTATTATAATAGTACACTCTTCTTCAGTAATTGCATGAAGGGTAAACCTAGAATAAACAACATCTACATTAATATATTTTTGATAATCCATATTCACAAAATCATCTTTTATATATGATAAATTTTTATTAATATTTTTAGATAAAAATTTTAATCCTTCATGGCTTTGGTCTATTGCTATTACTGTATGTAAATTATTAGAAAAATAACTTGCATCTCTACCATTTCCTGAACCTAGTTCAAGGATAGTTTTATTTTTATATTTAAAAAATTTTTCTTGACAAAATATTGCAAAGCTACTTGCTTCTTTTAATGTTTCAATATTTTTGTTATTTTTATAAAATTTATCCCAATATTCTTTATCCATTTATCTATACCTTTAAATTATTGTATTTTTCATAAGACCATTGCTTATCTACTTTTTTCCAATTCCCAAATAATATTTCTAAATATTTATTTACATTACCTGGTATATTAAATTTATAATTATTAAAATTTATTGTAGATAATGGAAAACAAAGATCATAATCTACAGATAATTCTTTTTGTGCAACCTTCCAATACAATTTGTTATTATATTTATATCTAATCATTATATCTAAAGCAACAAAATCAGAAATAAATTTAGAGTCATTATAAATTTGAATTTCTATAATAATATTAGTTATTTTTTCATCGATATTCATTTTATCTTTAATTACTTTGTATTTCCAATTATTAGTTTTACAATTTGGATGTTTATATGCGAATAATTCGGATTCAAGTATTTTTAAAACTTTATTTTCATTCTCGGATAATATGGCAAAATCAACATCCTTATCCCATGGTATTAAATTATTATCTCTGACAATTCCAAGTAACGTACCATGATCAAGATAATAATTTATATTATTCTTTTTAAGAATATTTGAAATGTATTTCATAAATATTTCAGTATTTTGTTTCTTTGTATGATTATAGAATTGAATATTTGATTCATTTACATATAGTTTCTTAATTTTATTTTTATTAATACTATATGATTTAGTAAGTTGATTATAAATTTCTTCAACGTAAGTACTTGCAATTATTATTTTATCATATTTTATTAATTTAAGCTTATCGGGAGATATTATTTTTATATTAAAAATACTTTGATTTTGTAAATTTTGATTATTATCACAAAAATATAAAATATTATATTCATTTTTATATATATTGTATATATTTTTACCAAATTCTCCAGCTCCAAAGATAATTATATTTTTCAATTCTTATTCTCCATAATAAAGTAATAACCTTTTGATTCTCCAAGATGAGAAGCTATGAAGTTTTTATCAATATTTTCTATAGTAAAAGGCTCAAATAAACATACTTTACTATCTATTTTATACTCTAAATATTTTAAATATGAGTTATAATCAATAATAAAATTACATTTTATTTTTTTATAATATTTATATTCAATTCTTCTTTCAATATTTAAAGCACTCAATATTAATAACTGTGAATAGTTGATACCATAAGCAAAATTTATCATTTCACTTCTCATACCACCTGTTCTTGAGGCTAATTCAATAATATAAATTTGATTATTAGGAGTTATTCTAAATTCAATATGTGCAGCACCGTATTTTATATTAAAAATATTTAATATATCAAATATAAGTACTTCGATTTGTTCTTTACCGATATCTGCAGGTATCGTATGACTTTTTTCAATTATATTAGGAGGAAAAGTTATCTCTTCATAATCTATTGTTATAATTTGATGTTTTTTATTACAACTAATAGTTTCACAACTATATTGAACCCCATATATATATTCTTCAACAATAATTTGTTCTTTTGTAAATATTTTAGCTTTTTCTATAGCTTTTTTAAATGCATTTTTATTTTTACAATAACTTAATCCTTTGCCAGAAGATCCATTAGAAATTTTTAAAATACATGGAAAAATATCCCAATCGATACTTTCATTTATATTATAAACTTTATATTTTGCTGTTAAAATATTATTTTTTACCATAATATCTTTCATAAGAACTTTATTTGTTGTATTTAAAGCTGTTTGATATGAATTTGTGTTTAATCCTAATTTTTCACCAACATAGCAAGATGTAATATTACCAAGTTCAGTTGCACTTGTAAGAATAACATCTATTTTGTATTCTTTTGCCTTTTCTAAAACTAATTCTTGATCGGCAATATCTATATGTAAAAATTCATCACACCATTTTGCACCAATACAATTTTCATCATAATCTAAAACAATAGTATAAAAAAACATTTTTTTAGCTTCAAGGATTAAATCAAGCTGTAAAGAGCTACCTCCTAGAATAAATATTTTTCTCATTAGTTAATTGTACCCCATATTACAATATCACTATTAGATACAATTGTATTATTTTGTATATTATCATATTTTATATTCATAACCTCAAAATCTTTTAAGTCAAGTTCTTTTTTTAAGATTTCTATCATCTCGTTTTTATCATAAAATTTACAAAATAAACCATCTTCACCTGTGATATTATTATTTATTATTATGCTATTTGGTTCTATTATATTACCCTTATTATTTCTGTAATCATCTGTATTTCTAAATCTTATAAAAAAAGGTATATTTTTATTGATTAAATTATTAGATTTAATATTTTTTAACATTTGTATAAAATCTTCTTTTGGAATATAATAAATTGAATTTGCTAAAATCAATAAATCAGCTTGTATATTTAATTGCTCTTGTAAAAATTCTCGCATATCTTGGTTGTAAAATTTATATTTATTTAATTGATCTAAAAGTTTAAAATTATAATTGGCATATTCAATAAGAGTACCATCTAAATCAATACCTATAACATGGTTATTAAATTGATATGGTAACATTAAATTACATCCATTTGAACAACCTAATTCTAAATAAGTTAGATTATTTTTATTCTGTAATTGGAATTTGAAAAAGAATTTTATAAAATATTCATCTGGATATTTTAAACCTTTTATATTTTTAATATTCATTTCTTAACCTTAGATTAGTTTATTGATTATATCAATAGTTTTATAAGCTTTTTCTTTATCATATCTAAAATCATTAAATAAATTTAAAATTTTACTATGGATCATATTAGAATTAGTATTTTCTATTGGGTTAGATACATAATCAAAATCAACTTGTGGGTAATGACTACTAGCAAAAAGTCCATCAATTTTAAATATTTCATCTAAAACTTCTTGTTTATTTTCTAAGAGTATAGAAAATCTCCAATTATTATACTTATTTCCTAGATGATATTTTTTAGGTATATTTTTAGAATATATTTCATTTAATTCTTTTTTATGTTGTACCATTTTAGGTATAGTTTCTAAAATAGTATTTTTATATTCTAAAAACTCTTTTTTTTGTGAGTTATCTTCAAATATAGTTTTAAAACTATCATCTACAAATCCATATCCACCATAACCTATATCTATAAATTTTGAATACCCTGAACTAAAAAGCTTTAAATCTGACCATGAAGAAGTTATATCACAATCAAATTTTTGTATGCTTGGACACATATCATCTATAATAAATATATTTTTATTGAACTCTTTTATTTGTTTATAAAAAGGTTCAATATTAAAATATACTCCAAAAGTCTTAACAAACAATATACCATCTATAGATGGATCTTTTTTTAGTTTTTCCATAGTAATAGTTTGATTCATACAAAGATTATCCAAAGATATATCTACAAAAATAAACTCTTTTTTTGCTTTTATAAATGTATCTGGCACTATTGGGCAAATATTAAGAGGGAGTAAAAATTTATTTTGTGGTATATTTACTAAAATATTATATAAAACAGTTGCTGCTCTATCTTCAAATAATATCATTATATAACCTTTTTGCTCCATTTGGTTGTATATATCTACTTGCTTGTTGTTGCATTTGTTCTCTTATATTTTTATTTTTCATTTGTTTTATAGCACTCAATAAATTATCTTTTAAATTTATATTATCCCACCAACCTATATTTTTAATAAAACCAACCTTATCCCAACCAATTGTATCATCTTTTGCATTCTCCACAAGTAATATTGCAATAGTAGGAAGGCCAATCAAAGCTAACTCATATAAAGTTTGCCCACCTGCACTTATAGCTAAATCATTATTTTGCATTAGGTTTACCATCTGCTTTGAATCTACATCATAAAATAAATTTGTATTTTTATCTATTAATTGTTCTATTTTATCTATATTTGAAAAACCATTACCTATAACTATATTTTTAACTATATTTGGATAATTTTTATTTAATACTTCCATCACTAGTGGGGTCATATCTTTTATATCTGAACCACCAAATGTGATTAAAATAGAGTTTATATCATTTTTTATAATATGTTGAGAAGCTTTATTAAATTCATCTCTAAGAGGAGTATATTTAGTTCCCAGTAGATACTTTACATTTGATTTTTTAGGGATAAAATATTTCTTTGTTTCACTTAAAACCGTCCAATCAACCACATAACCACTATCTAAGATATTTCTTCTTTTTTCATCATCTATAAAAATTATAGGAATATTAGTATTTTCAATCTCTTTAATTTGAGTATTTGATATTAAACTAGAATCTAAAAGTATTAAATCACTATTTTGAATTTTTATAAGTAAATTATCATTGTTAAGCCAATTAAAAAGTTTATAATCAAAATCTTCTAATATATTATTAATGCTATTATCACTATTAATTATAAATTTAATATGATAATTTTTAAAAGCATTGACAATAGATATAGTTCTTGTTATGTGTCCAAAGCCTAGAGTTTTACCACCTTCTGTTATAACAGTAATAGTTTTTTTATAACTCAAACCTATCTCCAAAACTATAATCTTTTTTTGCTTTTGTTCCAAGAGCATCTTTTAAATGTTTTGGGTGCATACCATATCCTGGGCGAACACTTTTTAGGTTATCTTCACTTAATATATCCCCTTTTTTAATATCTTTACTTACATATATACTTCGTGAAAATCTTCTGCCACTTTTAGCTTCTTTAAAATTATCAATTCCCATTAAAAGTTGTTCAGTTTCTCTAATAGAGCTAACCATAGATTTAAAATCTTTTGCATCCATAGAAAAATCACAATCTTCTCCACCTATATTTTTATCTATGATAAAATGCTTTTCAATAACTTTTGCTCCAAGAGTTACAGCTACTATTGGTGCAGTTGAACCTATAGTATGATCTGAAAATCCAACTTCTACACCATAATCTTTTTTTAATTTTGGTATAGTTTTAAGCTGTGCTTTATTTAAAGGAGCAGGATATTCGCTTGTACATTTTAAAAGTATTATTTGAGTATTTCCTACACTTTTACATATATCTATAGCATCTTTTATTTCATTTTCAAGAGCAATACCAGTACTGATAATTATAGGTTTTCCTTTAGCTGCTGTATATTTTATAAGTTCATAATCTGTTATTTCAAATGATGCGATCTTATATGCACTGGGATTAAATTGTTCTAGAAAATCAACGGCACTTTTATCAAAAGGAGATGAAAATATATCTATATTGATACTTCTTGCATAATCAAATAACTCTTTATGCCATTTCCATGGTGTATGAGCTTCTTTATATAATTCATATAGATTTTTACCATCCCACAATGTTCCGCCATCTATTAAAAAGTCATCTTTTTTACAATTAAGTGTAATAGTATCAGCTTTATATGTTTGAAGTTTTATTGCATTTGCTCCACACTCTTTTGCAGCTTTTATTGTATCAAGTGCAGTTTGTAAATTTCCATTGTGATTTGCAGACATCTCTGCTATGATAAAAACTCCATCTTTTTCTAAATCAAAATTAGCTATTTTCATCTTTTTCCCTAGTTGACATTATTTGTTCTTTAATAACTTGATATAGTATTTCTGCTCTTTCCCAATCCTCAAGTGTATCTATATCTTGTACTAAGTATCTAGGTAGAATAATTGGTATAGAATCTTTACCAAATACAATTTCATTGGTTCTTTTTGTAATGTTTTCCCAATAAAATTGCCCAGCATCTTGATAAGCAACTTCAAGATCTTGACTTCTAGTGTTATAATGTTCTGGAGTAAACATTTCACATCTTCCATTATCGTTTATTTTAAAAGTTCTTTGAATTGGAAAAGGCATTGATGTAGCACTAAAACTGTATTTTACGTCACTATCTTGAAGTGTTTGTAATCCTTGAATTAAATATTTTTTTTGAAGTAGTGGTGCAGTTGGATATATAGTACATACAAAATTAAAGTTATGACCTTCTTTTTTTAAATACTCTATTGCATGATTTATCACTTCATCTGTACCAGTAAAATCATCTGATAATTCTTTTGGTCTATTTATAACTTCAGCACCATATTGGATTGATATATTAGCTATTTTTTTATCATCAGTACTAACAACTATTTTTGAAAATAAGTTACTATTTTTTGCTACTTCTATAGTATATGCAATAAGAGGCTTACCATGAAATTTCTTTATATTTTTATATGGAATTCTTTTACTTCCACCTCGTGCAGGAATTATACATACAGTATTTTTTTTCATCTATTTTCTTTTATAAACTCTAAGTTGTGAATGAAAGTTATCTTCAGTAATAAATCCATAAATAGCTGAATCAGTAGTTACTAGTTCGTAGTTTGGTAAAAATTTATCATAATCATTTCCTAAAATTGGTTCTTCTACACCTGATCTATAAGTATCATTATTTTTCTTTTTACCCTCTAGCATATTTCTAAGAAGTATATATTTAGGTTGTAATCTTTCTACATGTTTACAATAATTTTTTACAACATCAGGTTCCATCTCTTGAAAAGATATAAAGTTTACAAAAAGATCTATTTTACCTTGTAACTTTGGAACTTGCCAAGCACAAAGGTTTAATGCTTTATAAGATTTAGAGAAATTTTTTATATCTATAATTTCTAAGTCTTTAGTTGTATTATAGCATGCAATATTTTCTTCTCCAAATATCTCTTGTAAATAATAAGAAGAAACAAATCCAACAGGTGGTATATCTGCATTTATATAAAATATATTGTTTCTTTCATCACCTAAGAGTATCTCTCCTAGTGTTCCAAAGCCACCACCTATTTCCATAACAGTATTTATATCACTAGTATCAACAGTTTTTTTCAAAAGACTTAATCCCAATGTATAATTTAAAAATGATCTTGAAAAATTTCTATTTTCAAAAGTGTGTTGTTCTATTGGATTACCAATACTACTTTCAGATATTTTATCTAGATATGGTTTTTTATCTATATTGCTAGATTTTAAAACTCTATAGTCATTAAATGCCCCAGTATGTCCATTTAAAAGCCTTTGAAATCTAGTAATTAATCTTTTGTCATTTACAAATTTATCAAAATTTTCAATAAGATCATCATATTTTTTTCTATTTAATAAATAGTCTGGATCAGTATATCCTGGTACAAATAAGCCTCTGGTTGTGCGAAATACTCTAAAATATTTTATATCATTTTCTTCTAATGTTTTTATAATTCTATTTGATGCAGCTTTCCAAAAAGATGTTGGTTTATATAGATCATCTTGATTTTTCATATCTTCTAACATAAGATTTAGTAAATCATATTTTGTATTCATAAATATCCTTTAAATATAATATATTATACTATGCATCTCTTAATATTAGATTAAATAGTGACTATTTCTAAGATAGAATTTATAATGTAAGTTTGTTCATTCTCGTTTAGTAATGGATATATAGGTAAAGATAAACATTGTTCATTATATTTATCCATATTTGGTGTATATTCTTCACCATAACCTAAAGATTTATAATAGGCTTGTTTATTTATTGGTTTGTAGTGTACTTGTACTC
>Ga0256843_1002425_pt1 | contig 13611 bp, 16 predicted proteins | sample AlvinellametaG_FD_191572 | JGI IMG/M metagenome (GOLD analysis project Ga0256843, IMG submission 191572) | Pompeii worm associated microbial communities from hydrothermal vent at the East Pacific Rise, Pacific Ocean - Alvinella | ecosystem: Host-associated > Annelida > Integument > Unclassified ... | reverse complement strand
TATCGAGATTCTGTGTTAATTTCCAAATTAATCTCAAATTTATTATCTTTGTATCACAAAACAGCTTTAAGCTAGTTTCCAAGAGTGGCAGTTTCTAAATGAACTGCTGCTCTTTTTTCTTGTTCATAGTTTTCTTGATAAACTGTTTTATTCTTATACATTACATAAATTAGCTCTAACAATTTTCTTTGAACTGCCACTACACCTTTCATTTTAATGCCACTTTTTGACACTAACCTTTTATAATATTCTTTATATCTTTCACTATACTTTATGGCTGTTAGTGCCGGAAAATGCATTGCTTTACGTAAATATTTATTACCTTTTTTTGATATTCTCGGTTTTTTTCTCACCGACGTTCCTGATTGTTTTTCTTTTACATCTAAACCGGCATAACTCGTTAATTGTCTTTTGTTTCTTATTAATTCAAAACCATTGGTTTCTGCCAATACAATAACAGCTGTCAAACAACCGACACCGGGAATAGTTGATAATCTGTTAATTTCTTCTTTTAATTCAATATTTTCTTCTTTGTTTAGAATTTCTTTTATATCGTCTTTAATTTGCTTTTCTTGTTCATTCAAAAACTTAATCCTAGCTTCAAAACGTTTTATACTTCTTTTACCGGGGTAAGCTTCACTTTTTTCAGCGTGCAGTTGATTCTTTACTATTGAACGTTCTTGAACTATTTGTTCCCGCTCTCTGACTAACTGTTTTAATTCTTTGTAAACTTCTTTGGGTGGTTCCCAATAATCTAAATTTCTCTCTAAACCGAATTGACAAATGGCTTGTGATGCTGTTTTATCAGTAATCGTTTTAGTATCTAATGTTCGCATATAATTGCTTATTTTATTAGGCAAAACAATGCTAACCTTATAAGATTGACTGTTTAGGTAATAAGCAAACTTTTGATGATAAACTCCGGTAGCTTCCATTACAAATATTACTTCCGATACGTCATCTACTTGTTTTTTTAACCATTTAATCAATGATACAAAGCCTTTTCTATTATTCTTGAAAACCTTATAAGCATAAAGATTAATACTTAAATTTTGAGCAAGACGGCCTAATGTTACTACTAGTTCTTTTTGAGCAACATCAATACCTAATACGTGTTTTAAGATGTCTTTTACCATAATACTTGTTTTTGTGATTATAAAGTAATTATCTCCCTTCGTTTTTTCTCCTGGTTGGATATTCTGGATATAGCTCAATTAAAACTATTCCTTACATTCTGTTTAAACTCTAAAAGATAAAAAAGAATGAGGTAATCTCTCGATAAGAATATACTTTTAAAGTTATTTGAACTAGGAACTACTCTCATTCTTTTTACTTTATAATCGATTATGATCATTGGTAAATATATTATTTTCTTATAAATTGCAAACATAGGAGAACTACGACAAGCATCTTTGATTGACGAAATGTTCATTTTTTAATACATTCTAAAGCAAGTTAGGGATATTTACTTGTGCTTCGGTGAAGTTGTGAGAAGTGATATTACCGCTTATCGATTTGCAAAAGTTTTTTATATTTATACATGATATAACTCGCGGCAATTACGCCGAAAAAAGCGATTAAAGCTTCGGCAAAAGCACTCCAATAGATGCTCAAGTGTCCCAGTTTTTCCGATAAAACCGGCCAGTCATTCAGGGTAATCATGGCGTAGTAAACACTGCCCAATCCGATGGCTATACCCGGATGCGAACGCACAAAATCCACCGACTGATTATAAGACATGCGGAGGTTTTCCATGGCGTAGTCCAAAATGGAAAATCCGTAGAAATAAGCGGTAACGATAAAGATTAAAACACTGCCCAATAGTTGAATTACAGAGGTGGACGGCATAAAATGTAACACGAGGGAAATTACGGCTATCAAAACATATTGATAGAACAAATTGCGGAGGGTAATCTTAAGTCAGCGTAAAACATCTTTGATGAGTTGTGCCGGAGAAAAACGGTATTCCAAACCGGTTAAGCGTTTGCCGGTTTCTTCGGATACCAGCGAAAATACCGGAGATAAAACCAATAAGAGGAAAAAACCGGAAATACTTGCAGCAATACTGACACCTGTTAGAGCGAATTCGTGTGCCGACGCATAAGGAATCCAACCGGTAATCAAGTTGACAAAAAAATCGAAGATGACTACCGGAAAAGCAAAAATAATCAGTAAAAAAAGTAGGAGAAGCAGATATTTATACAGCCGGTATCTGATGAAAATTTCAAAAGATTTCAGATAAGCTTTTAAACTGTAAAGTATATCTGTCCACATGATTTTTCCGGTTGCTTCGGGTGGTTAGTTTTTTTGCAACAATGCTTCAATGGTTCTGTCCAGATTGTCAACGGTTTCGTAATTCAAACCTTCTTCACGCAATACCACATATCCGTTTTGATCGATGATAATGTGTGTAGGATAAACTTTTACGTCGTAGTTTAAAATTTCGATTTGACTTTCGGGAATCAGATTGTATTTGAATTCAAAACGTTGCAAAAAGCGTTCGATATTAGGTTTTACATGATAGGTTAGTCCCAAGAAAACCACGTCTTGATCTTTGTATTTGTCCACCAGCTTGTTGAGTTCGGGCATTTCCATGATACAAGGACGGCAAGCCGAAAACCAATAGTTCATTACGATAACCTTTCCTTTGAGTTCATCTAAACGGTATTTGTTGCCGTTGATATCGGTAAGATTAAAATAAATGGCTTTTTCTTTAGGACTGATATCAATGGGATTTTCGACGGTGCCGATATTATAATCTACAATCGGTGTAAAAACGTAGGCTTTTATTTCACCGTCGTCGTTTAAGTAAATCAATTTGTCGTATTTGTCGGGATTGAAATAGATTTCGGCGTGTTTGCGTTTAATCACCGTGCCGTCGTCCATATACATTTTGACATGATTGGAAGGTTCTATCACTTGTCCGGCCATTTCACCTTCCATAGCTATATGCAAACCTTGAAGTTTTTCTTCAAGGTTTACTTTTTTTTGTCCGTAAGAGGATATGCTGATTGCTAAAATGAGAAAAAATGATAAAATTTTTTGCATTTATGGTTCTGTTTTGATTGTTTCTATAATTGATTTTGCTTGTGACTGATCGACATTTTTAATGTGATTGAGCGCTTTAGACAGACTTTTCATGCTGACATTTTCGCCTTTGACAATTCCGATTAGGAAATTGTAATCCTTGTCTTTTCCTAAAAAGATAACTTCATCTATCCGTTCCGGATCGCCTTGATAAGCAAAAGATATGTTGTAGCCTTTGTTATTGATTTTAGTCAAAGTTTTATAAGCTTTGCCTTGAATAATGCGATGAGCTTTTTCAAATTCTTTTCGTTTTTTGTCCGGCTCATAATTATTCTTATAAATCAATATGTTTACTTTCTTAATGCTTTCAATTTCTTTTAGGGTTTCCGGATCCAATTTTTTTTTGTCAAATTCCACGATGCTTGCCGGAATATTGACGACAAAAAAATCGGGACTTTCGGTGGCTTGCACGAAATAATTTTCTAAAGGATCACGCTTACAGCCCGTTGCAAATATAAGAAACAAACTTAATGCCAAAAAATAATATTTGAATTTCATATGGTTGTTGATTGATGGTTTAATTTTTTTTCTGTCACCACGAGGCGCATAGCGACAGCTTGTCCCGCACTTGCTTCGGGAAGGTAGTCTCTTTAAAGATACAATTAACACAAAGAAGTCTGCAATTGTCCCTTTTGCCTAGGACTTCTCCCACTTACGAACCCTTTTGCGCTTTTTCCACTTCTTCGAGATACTTGCCGTTGATGACTTTCACTTTGTTGTTCAGTTTAGACAATTTTTTTAGATCTATATCGCCGGTAACTACCATAATAACATTGTTTTTTTGTTGGTTTTTTGAGTTGACGATCATCACTAATTCTTTGGCAATATGCGGTTGATCACCTTTGACGATATAAAATTTAACTTTGGCATCTTGATCGTTGATACGCATCAATTCCGTCATTTTTTTGTCTTGAGCATATTTTTCGGCATCGGTAGCCATTTCTGTGGCTACTTTTTCGTTTTCGGTGGCAAAAACTTTCAATCCGGTTAAATTGCTCAACACACCGATTTCTTCTTTCGCTTTTTCGCTTTCAGGCTCTATTTCTTTTAAGAGTTTAAACATTTCGTCCGTAACGATAACAGAGGTAACATCATCGTAATCTTCGTATTTGTCAAAAATGCTTTGCGCATGAAAATTGAACGAAATCAATAGGGTAAATATAAATACTAATTTTTTCATTTTTCTTCTTCTTTTAAATTAAATACTTTTTGAGTGGTGGTGCCAAAAATACTTAAGGCGCCGGTTTTTTTAATGCCTTTATTGACATTACGAGTGAATTTTTTTATTTCTTTTACGGCTTCTTTTTTCTTTTCAGGATTTTTGGTGGATGCCTGAATGCTTGTGGCCGTATTGTTTACATTCAAATTCTTTTTAAAATCCGTTTGCATGATAACAAACAATCCCAACCCTACAATACCGGCTATTGCTGCTGCATAATACGTCCGGTAGTTTTTCCGGTTATTATTCAGACGAACAGGTTCGGGGTTTGTTACACTCGAAGCCTGTTCAAAATAGTTAAACATGGCTTTATACGGGTAATGTTCTTCGGCAATATTATCCGAAGCAAAATATTCTTTCAGTATTTTTTCTTCTTCCAAGCTTGTCAAGCCTTCAAAATATTTGTTAAGAATATTGTCTATTTTTTTGAAGTCCATATTGATAATAGTTAATTAATTCGTTTTTCAAGGTTTTACGGGCTCTTGACAAAGCCGTTCTGATAGCATTTTCATTCATGTCGAGTATGCCGGCTATTTCTTTGAATTCATAACCTTCTATGTCTCTCAACTGAACGATTAAACGTTGTTTTTCAGGCAATTTCCACATTAATTTTTCAACGATGTTTGTGGCTTCTTCCGTTTCGTAACGCTGTTCTTCAGATTGCGATTGAATCATAAATTCAATACTATCTAACCGGCTTTCTTTAGCTTGCTTCGATTTGATGCGATCCAGACAGAAGTTGCGCACAGCCCGCATAAAATACGCATCTCTGTTTGAGATTTGGTTGAGTTGATCTTTTTTTACCCAAAGTTTTGTAAAGACTTCCTGCACGGCATCGGCGGCTTCGTCAGATGAAATCAGCATCATTTTTGCCAAGCGATACATTTTGTCTTCCAATCGTTTAACGGTATTGACAAATTCGAGTTGGGTCATTTTGGTTTATGGCTTTACAAACAGGTAACGAATATACTAAAAAAATGTTACATTCTTTTTGGTTTGCTGCCTCTTAAAATGATTGACAACAAGCCTAGCACAAGACTGACAATCACCAAAGAGAGCCCTATTCCTTTTTGATCGGCCAACCAACCGAATGTAAATGCCAATACCGATGTCAATAAGCTTCGATACAAGGACTGTGCCGAAAGCACGGAAGCCAAGATGTCATTGGGAACGGCGTCGGACAAATAGCCGGTTAAAACGGGTTTTCGCAAACTTTCGATGATGTATATTCCGGCAAATGCTACTAATGAAACCAGCCAAAGTTTATGGTCGTAAAAAAATCCGCCGGCAGCTCCGGCTAAAAAACCGGCCCATAAACTTTTAGTAGCTATTCCGGGTATTTTTTTAGCTATTTTTCCGGATAGACTAGAAGCTGTGGAAGTGAGCAAATACAAGAAAAAATATAAGAGGCCTACGCCTAAACCCAATCGTTGATTTTGTTGGTAAGTCAGTAGAAAAGGTGCTGTTAATACCACTTGTTTCATCACCGGTTGTATATAGTCTTTTACGGCTTTTTGGTAGGCGGTAAATACGGCTGACGAGTGCACTATTTTCCACACTTTTATCGATTGTAAGCTATGCCACAAATCACGCATGCTTTGTAGTAAATTGCGTTTTTTCTTGTTGATATGCCGGTCTAGTTGTGACGGATAAGATAAAATCAGCAACAGGTTCAGCAGATAAGGTATTATGGAAATCAGGAAAATATTCCGGTAATTTCCGGTATAAAAAACGATGATTCCGGCAATCAAAGCCGACAATGCCGATCCGCGTTGCGAACAAGCGCGGGTGTGTCCGTAATAGTCGATTTTTTGTTCGCTCCAACCCTTGATTTTTAAGTAGTCCATAATCATGGCTTTGTGGGTGCCCGAACGGAAAGCATCGGCGATACCATACAACAAAAAGGCAGCTAAAAACCAAGGGTAGTCTTTTCCGTAAAAAAACAATCCGAAAGACAAGATATAAGCGATAAACGAAAATGCCAGCGATTTTTTTCGCCCGTAAGTATCGGCCAAAATTCCGGTTGGCACTTCTGCCGTATAGGTAATCAGTTCACGAAGGGCATATAAACTCCCGATTTCGGTGTATGTCAGCCCGTTTTGTTTGAGAAACAGGATAAAAAAGGCTTCAAAAAAACGCAGGTTTTTCAAAAAACCGTAAAAACAAAATTTATAATATTGTCTGTCTTTATTAATATGCATTACAAAATGGGCTTATGAGCCTAAAAATCAGTTTTGGCTTTCCAATCGGTGTTTTCGTTTTGCAAATAAATAGGCAGCGACACTTAAAATGGCATATATAGCCAAAATAAACACCATTTGTTCCCATTTATTGGTAAATTCATAATATAGAATTAATACGGCTCCGGTCAACAACCCTATTATGGCCAGCAGTGTAGCGGGTTTTGACGAACGGGTTTTTTCTCTGATTTTAAAATTAGTGGCAGCCATTAAAAGTGATACCAATAAAAAGGTGATACTACCGAATTCCAAAATAAGTTGCAATCCGCCGATTAAGATGAGTAAACTTGCTAGTAAAGCCATTGTAATCAGAGCATTAGCGGGAATATTTTGTCGATTTCTTTTGGCTAAATAACCGGGCATCAGTTTGTCTTCGGCAATTACGGCCATTTGTCTAGACGAACCGAAAACCGTTCCGCTAATGGCACTACTCGTAGCCAAAACGGCTGAAAAAATTACCAAGTTTTTTCCTATTTGCCCGATGGCTTCCGAAGCACCGGCAGCCAAAGCATATTCTTTGTCCCTAACAAGATTTTCTATAGGAATGGCAAACAAAGCACCTAACGCAATGACGACATAAATAACGATTACCAAAATAATAGCACCGTAAATGGCACGCGGAATATTTTTTTCGGGATTGGTCATTTCGTTTACCGCATTGATTACCAGCTGAAAACCTTCATACGCCACAAAAGTAATGGAAGCCACTATTAAGATATGCAACAGTCGCGCATTTTCGGCATCTTTAAGCATTTGATCGACAAAACTGCTGAAATTGGTTTGTCCGTGTTGCATCAACAGAATAGAAATGACAAAAAGAATGATCAATTTGGTATAAACCATTAAGTCTTCTATTTTTCCCATTCCTTTGACGCTCCACAGATTGATCAGGGTAAATACGGCAATAATTCCCCATGCAACCGCTTTTCGCACCCATACGTTGTCGGCATAAGCACTGTCACTAATGGCATATGAAGCGAAGGTATAAGCATAGAGCGACAAAGTGCTGATATAACCGAAAATTACATACCAACCGATGGTAGCCGTAGCAATGTGTTTATGCGGAAAAGTCCGTTTGACAAATGAATAAGTAGCGCCTTCGTCCTTGTAATAAACGCCTAATTTGACGTATGAATAAGCCGCCAGCATAGCGATAAACCCACCGATAATTATTGCAACCGGTGTCAGAAAGCCGATCATTGAGGCGGATACTCCTAAAATACTGAAAATACCACCACCCACCATTCCGCCGACGGCAATAGCTATTAATTCGATTAATCCCAAACTTTTGTTTCTGCTTCTAATCGCTGTCATAACAATAATTTTTTAATGTGTTTGATAATATATTTGAAGCCAATAAACCGTAGCGATACCTATCAGTAACAAGGCATACATGCGTTTAAAAGTGCTCAAATTAGCTCGCGAACCGCGTTTGGCACCGTAATAATTGGCGATAAAATAGCTGACAAATAAAGTGATGACAATCGTCCAGTCAATGGCTCCTTCGTGTTGGTATTTGATAAAGGCGCCTAAACTAACCGGAGGCAATAAAATGGCCAAAGTCAAGGCACGGGCATGATTTTTTTTCATATTAAATCCCATCAGAAAGATAGGCACCATCAACACGCCGGCTCCTATTCCGAATAATCCCCCGACGATGCCGGTGATACTTCCGATAATAAACATCCACCAAGGCGATATTTGTTCGGTTTTTTCTATATGATCGGGTTGTGAAAATCCGGGAATTAACTGCATAACACCGATAATCACCAGCAGGACGGCAAAATATTTTTTGACGGACAACTCACCGAAATAAAAGGCTAATTCGGCGCCGAAATATGAAAAAACCGCATAAGCCAAAACACCGATAACAATACTTTTCCATTGACTTTTTACTTCATCTTTCATCGTCATAATGCCCAACAAACTCATAGGTCCTAACATCATGGTTAAGACACTGCCTTGTGCGGTGTATTGTGAAATACCCATTACCAAAACCAAAAAAGCAATGAGAAAAGGTGCTCCGCCAATACCGGCATATCCACCGATATACCCGACAGCCAGTCCGATTAATATGTAAATGATAATAGTTGTCATACAACAATTGAAAAATAAACAGCAAGTTAATAAGATATTTTGGCTTAACAAAGAAAATAGTAGGATTGAAAAAAATATTTGATTTCTTGTCAAAAATGTTGTAATTTTACTCCACAAGCTAACATAAACTTTCAAAAAATACTATGATGACATCAATAGACATGGATCGGGTTTTATTGCAATTGGCCCGTTTGGCGATCGCTGAAGAACTGTCAGGAAAGAAACTGATTAATAAGCAAAAATACTTACAAAAATATCCGGAATTAGAACACGAACAAGCGGTGTTCGTTACCCTGAACAAAGTAGACGGAAACAGAGAAAGTTTGCGTGGCTGTATCGGTTCCATTTTACCTGTCCGCCCTTTGATAGACGATATTATTCATAATGCCAAAGCGGCTGCTTTTCACGATCCGCGTTTTCCGCCTTTACAACCGGATGAATTACAACAGATAAAAATAGAAGTTTCCTTGCTCGGCATCCCCGAAAAAGTAGATTATAAAGACACAGCGGAATTGAAACAAAAAGTAATTCCATTCAAACACGGTGTAATCTTGAAATTGTCGGGACGGCAAGCCACTTTTTTACCGCAAGTTTGGGAGCAAATTCCCGATTTTGATTTATTTTTTGAACATTTGTGTCAAAAAGCCGGTTTACCCGGATATTGTTTGGATTATCACCCGGACATCTATGTTTATACCGTTAAAAAAATCGAGGAATAAACTTTTTAATAACATTTTTAAATAACTCTCATAATTTCTCATGCCATAGTTATTTCTTTGCGAAACTTTGTGTTACAATACATAGCAAAGTAATAAAATTAAGTGCGCTTTAAAGTCACTTTATGATTAAAGTATCCAGTGCTTCTTTGTATGTTTGAGAGTAAATTTGAGAGTAAATAAAATTTGTGAAGCAACTAACTTTACGCCTTAGCGAAACTTTGTGACTTCTTTGCGAGACTTTGTGTAACAATATGTAACAAAAAAATAAAACTAATGTCACTAATATATTTTTCTGCCCAAAAATTCTATGGTTCTTTACGGCTTAGTGAACAACGTAATGGCATCTTAGCATCTTTGCGAGATAAGAACAGAATTTTGATTAGAGAAATCACCCTATTAAATTCCAAAACCCGCTTTCTTTGACTTGTTTTTGCAAGAAAAATCGCACATGGGCGTTTTCGGGTTTTTGCAGTCCGAAATCGTCTTTTAACAAGCGATAAGCATATTGCCGGGCGGTGCGCAACAAGGGTGCATCTTTGACGATATCGGCAATCCGGAACCGCATCATACCGCTTTGTTGGGTGCCGAGAATATTTCCGGGCCCACGAAGTTTTAAATCCACTTCGGCAATTTTAAAACCGTCGTTTGTCGATACCATGGTGTCAATCCGGATACGGGCTTCTTCAGACAGTTTGTAATCGGTCATCAATATGCAGTAAGATTGATCGGCACCACGTCCTACGCGTCCACGCAATTGGTGCAGTTGCGACAATCCGAAGCGTTCGGCGCTTTCAATCAGCATAATGGAAGCATTGGGCACATCCACGCCCACTTCGATAACGGTAGTAGCCACCAAAACTTGGGTTTCTTTGTTTTTAAACCGCAACATTTCGGCTTCTTTTTCGGCGGGTTTCATCTTGCCGTGCACCATGCCGGTTTGATAAGGAGTATCGGCAAAGAATTTTTGTATTTTTTCGTAGTTGTCCGTCAGGTTTTGATAGTCCAAAGCTTCGCTTTCTTCTATCAAAGGAAAAACCACATAAGCCTGTCGTCCTTTATCCAACTCACTTTTGATAAACTCAAAAACTTTCAGTTTATCTTTGCGATACCGGTGTATGGTTTGCACCGGTTTTCTTCCCGGAGGCAATTCGTCGATTATGGAAATATCCAAATCACCGTAATGTGTTAATGCCAGTGTGCGAGGAATAGGAGTAGCGGTCATCACCAATATGTGTGGCGGCGGATTGTTTTTTTTCCACATTTTAGCCCTTTGGGCTACGCCAAAACGGTGTTGCTCGTCGATAATAGCCAATCCCAAATTTTTAAATTTGACTTTATCTTCTAAAAGTGCATGGGTGCCAACCAAAATATGTAAGCTTCCGTCCATGAGGCCGGCGGCTATTTCGTCGCGTTCCTTTTTCTTGCTCGAGCCGGTTAGCAAACGGATATTTAAGCCCAATTGTGAAGCAAATTTTTCCAGTCCCTTAAAATGTTGTTGGGCTAAAATTTCGGTAGGCGCCATCAAGGCAGCTTGAAAACCGTTGTCCAAAGCCATCAACATAGTCATAAAAGCCACAATGGTTTTTCCGCTACCCACATCACCTTGTAACAAGCGGTTCATCTGTTTGCCGCTTTTGACATCGGCACGAATTTCTTTTAAAACCCTTTTTTGGGCACCGGTGAGCTCAAAAGGCAGATGATTTTGATAAAAATCGTTAAAATAACGGTCGATTTTTTCAAAAGTATGTCCTTTAATTTTCTTTTTGCGTTCAAAATTTTTATGCAAAAGTTGTAACTGCAAATAGAACAGCTCTTCAAATTTTAAACGCGTTTGTGCCCGGTGCAACAGGTTTAAATTTTGCGGAAAATGTATATTGAAAAGTGCTTGATTTTTATCCAATAATTTGAGTTCGGAACGCACATTATCGGGCAAACTTTCTTTAAAATTCAATCCGGTTTCCTTGAACAAATTAGTCATGATTTGCGTCCACACACGAGTATTAAAACCTTTTTTGCTCAAAGTTTCGGTGGACGGATAAACGGGTTGCAATTTTAAAAAAGACTTTTTCTTTCGTTCTTCGAGGGTTTCTATTTCCGGATGCGCTATATTAAACTTCCGGTTAAACAGCGTGGGTTTGCCGTAAATCACATAAGTAACACCGAGACGCAAGATTTTTTTAATCCATTGGTAGTTTTTGAACCACACCAATTCTATTTCGCCGGTTTCGTCGTAAAACAAGGCTGTCAAACGTTTTTTTCTACCGCTGCCCACTTCTTCGATATGAGAAATTTTTCCCGAAAGTTGGATATCGGCTACTCCGTTTTTAATCTCGCTGATTTTGTAAAATTTGGATCGATCGATATATCTGAAAGGAAAATGATTGAGCAAATCTTCATAGGTTTTGATGCCCAATTCTTTTTCGAGAAGTTGTGCCCTGACAGTGCCGATACCTTGCAAATATTTTACCGGAGTTTGCAGCATACAATAATTTTAAGCTAAAATACAAAAAAAGCCGGTTATTGATAAAACCATAATTTGATGGCCAAAATCACTACAATACTTGCAATGATAATGCGGATATATTTTTCATTGACGTTGACAGACCAGCGGCTAGTAAGCCACGAACCTGTGGCTGTGCCGATGGCAATGGCCAATCCGGCTTCCCAATTGACGTGTCCTTTGACGGCAAACATATAGAGTGTCGGCAAAGTAATAATCAGCACCACTAAAGCTTTGATGCTGTTGGCTTGGGTTAAGTTCATCCGGTTGAGCAAGGTGCCTGCCAAAATAATCATAAAACCCATGCCGGCTTGTATAAATCCACCGTAAATTCCGATAAAAAAATAAGTTATCAAACTAAATATCAACCATTTGCCATATATTCTCATATTTCCGCTTCCTTTTTTGATTTTGGCTTGTATCAAAATCAATACGGCAATCATCAACATGATGAGGGCTAAAATACGTTGGAGATTTTGAGGCGAAGTGTGTAGGCTAATCCAAGCACCAATCAGTCCGCCGGCCATGGCCGATAAAGCCACATACAGATTAAAAGGAAAGATAAAAACGCCTTTGCTTTTAAAACCGGCTACCGAGAAAATTCCTTGTGCCACAAATCCCACCCGGCTTGTTCCGATAGCGGTATGAATGGGCATTCCCATAAAAATCAAAACCGGATATAAAACCGATGAACCGCCCCCGGCCAATGTGTTGATAAAACCCACCAACATGCCTACCAATACCAGTATAAGATCGTAGGTGATTTGCATGGTGTTTTATTTTTTGCGGAAATAAATTTCGATAGGCACACCGGTAAAATCAAAGTTTTCGCGCAGTTTGTTTTCCAAATACCGTTTATAAGGTTCTTTGATATATTGAGGTAAATTGGCAAAAAACGCAAACTTCGGGCTGTGTGTAGGAAGTTGGGTTACATATTTGATTTTTAAATATTTGCCTTTATACGCCGGTGGCGGATTTTGTTGCACGTAAGGTAACATCACTTCGTTGAGTTTGCTTGTTTTGATCTTACGTTTTCTGTTTTCGTAAACGTGCATGGCTTCTTCAATAGCTTTAAAAATCCGCTGTTTGTTTTTGGCTGAAATAAACAAGACAGGCACATCGTTAAACGGTGCAATTTCTTTTTTGATATGCTCGATAAACTGCTTGGCTGTGTTGGTTTCTTTATCCACCAAATCCCATTTGTTCACCAAAATGACAATACCTTTGTTATTTTTACGGGCCAAATCAAAGATTTTTTGATCTTGACTTTCAAATCCACGGGTTGCATCGACTACCAAAAATACCACATCCGAATTTTCAATGGCACGAATAGCGCGCATCACCGAATAAAATTCGATATCTTCTTTCACCCGGTTTTTACGGCGGATACCGGCCGTGTCAATTAAATCAAATTCCTGATTAAATTTGTTGTAGCGTGTCGCTATCGTATCGCGGGTAGTGCCGGCAATGTCGGTTACAATATTCCGTTCTTCACCCAACAGCGCATTGATAAACGTCGATTTTCCGGCGTTCGGTCGTCCTACTACCGTAAAACGTGGCACTTCGTGTTCTTCATCGCTTTCTTCCTGTTCTTCGGGCAAGGCTTTTACCAGTTCGTCCAACAAATCGCCGGTGCCACTACCGTTTATGGCTGAAACCGGATAGATTTCACCCAATCCCAAATTATAAAATTCCAAGGCATCGTTTTGGCGTTTGGTGTTATCCACTTTATTGACGACGAGAAAAACC
>Ga0256843_1002424_pt1 | contig 13611 bp, 9 predicted proteins | sample AlvinellametaG_FD_191572 | JGI IMG/M metagenome (GOLD analysis project Ga0256843, IMG submission 191572) | Pompeii worm associated microbial communities from hydrothermal vent at the East Pacific Rise, Pacific Ocean - Alvinella | ecosystem: Host-associated > Annelida > Integument > Unclassified ... | reverse complement strand
ATATCTATAATGGAGCTAAAAAGAATGGGGGCTGATTATGAGACAGACCACCACTTAGGCTTTTTACATCCAAAAGAGCCAAAGCCACCAAGAAATGATGGTAAAAAAGTAGCAATTATTGGTGCTGGACCTGCTGGGCTTACTGCTGCATACTATCTTGGATTAGAAGGCATTGCAGTAGATATTTTTGAAGAGCTTCCAGTACTTGGTGGAGAGGTAGCTGTGGGTGTTCCACAATATCGTATGCCAATAGAGAAGTATAATGTTGATATTGAGCTAGTTACTTCTTTACCAACTGTAAATGTATATACAAATCATCGTGTAACGGCTGATAGATTAAAAGAGATTTATGATGAGTATGATGCAACACTTCTAGCATTTGGTGCAAGGCTATCTAAAAAGGTTCGAGCTAAAAACGAAAGAGATGATATAGAGGGCTACTGGGGTGCTATTGCTATGCTAGATAAAGTAAATCTTTGGCATAAATATAAGATAGGAAGCCCTGCATCTGAAGAGTTAAAAGATAAAGTTGTAGTTTGTGTTGGTGGTGGATTTACCTCTATGGATGTTGTGCGCTGTTCAATTCGTGAGGGCGCTAAAAAGGTTATAATGCTATATCGTAGAGATGAAAAGACCATTATTAGAAATACAACTTATGAAGAGTATCACGAAGCAGTAGAAGAGGGGGTTGAGTTTATATTCCACTCTGCTGTTGAAGAGATTATTGATGAGAATAATAAGCTTAAAAAGCTAAAAGTTAATCGCTTTGAGTTAGTGCCAGATCCTAATGGTGGGCGTCCTCAGCTTGTTAAGATTGAGGGGGCTGATTTTGAGATTGAGTGTGATTTTTTAATTCCTGCTGTTTCTCAAGCGCTTGATCTGCAGATTTTGCCAAAGGAGTGGAATATAGAGATGACATCTTGGAACTCTATTGCCACAAATGGAAGAGACTATATGACAAGCAAAGAGGGGCTTTTTGCTGCTGGGGATTGTGAGTATGGTCCTATGACTATTGTAAATGCAGTTGGTCAAGCAAAAAGAGCTGCTAGTGTAATTAGTAGATATATTTATGATGGCAAAGTAAGCCTTACAGATGAAGAGATTATGGAAGACCACTTAGCAAGACTTAAAGTATATAATAAAAATGAGAAAATCTCTGGTTGGATGCCAGGTATTCCAAGAGAGGTTAGCGAGAAGCTAAGTGTAGAAGAGAGAAAAACAAATAACCTAGAGGTAAATTTAGGATTTACAGGCGAACAGGCGATTGCAGAGGCAGAGCGCTGTATGAGATGTTACTATATTGCAATGGTGGCGGTGTAATATGAGCAGTATTGATAGAAGTAAAGAGAAGATTATTAAAGTTACTATTGATGGCAAAGAGATAGAGACTACTTATGGTAAGACTATCTTGGAGGTTGCAAGAGAAAATAGCATATATATTCCTACAATGTGCTATTTAACAAAAGTAGAGCCTATTGCATCGTGCAGAATGTGTGTAGTAGAGGTAGAAGGCGTTGATGGTATGATACTATCTTGCCAAGAAAAGGCTGTTGATGGCGCTGTAATTACTACAAATACAAGCGCTCTTGAAGCTGAGCGCCAAAATATTATGAAGCTTTATGATGTAAATCACCCGCTAGAGTGCGGTGTTTGCGATAAGAGTGGAGAGTGTGATTTACAAAACAAGACGCTTGAATATAATGTATCAGAGCAAAACTTTACAGCTAAAGATATGTACCGTCCAGTGCAGCATTGGGGCTTTATAGATTATGATCCAAGTCTATGTATAATGTGCGAGAAGTGCGTTAGGGTTTGTAATGAGATAGTTGGAAGCGAACAACTTCAAATTAGTGTAGGTGGATATAAGTCGCAAATTATTAATACAAAGCCAGAAGATGATTGTATTAGTTGTGGCGAATGTATGGCTGTTTGCCCGGTTGGTGCACTTACAAGTCGCGATTTTAAATACTCTGCAAATGCTTGGGAATTAACTAAAACACCTTCAGCTTGTGCGTTTTGTAGTGCTGGATGTGAGCTTACATATGAGAGTAAGTTTGAGAGCATTGATAACCCAGAAGAGAAGATTTATAGGGTAACAAATGCTTATGAGTTTAGCACTCTTTGTGGTGCAGGGCGTTTTGGATTTGATTTTGAAAACAAAGACGCATATAAAGATAGAGTGGCATTTAATAAAGCAGTTGAGGCATTTAGGGAGGCTGATAGTATAGTATTTTCTTCATTTATTACTAATGAAGAGGCTTTAATGCTAAAGAATATTGCTTCAAAAGTTGGTGCTAAGCTTGTTTGCCCTGATTCTTACGGATTTAGCAGATTTTTAAAAGCATACAAAGAGGCAAGTGGTAAGAGCTTATGGGGTGCAACGCAAAAGAGTTTAAGTAAGAGTGATGCTATTGTAGTACTTGGTACTAGAGTAAAAGATGACGCGCCAATGGTTAAAAACCATATTGCAATGGCAGCAAAGAGAGAGAAGGCTAAAGTTGTATATATGCACCCTATTGAAGATAGTGCTATACAAAATATTGTTACTAAATTTGCAAAATATGAGCCAGGTAGCGAAGAGGCTATTGTAGCAATGCTACTAGAGCTATTTACAAGAGAGGCTGAACTGCCAGAAGAGATTAAAAACTTTATAGATGAGCTTGATATTGGCTATTTGAGCGCAGAGTCTTCTATATCTGAAGAGGAGCTAGATAGTATTAAGGCTGAGTTTTGGAAGAAGAAGAGATTTACTCTTGTCGTAGGCGAGGATATCTATAACCATGCGAGGGTTGAGAATATTGCAAAAATTGTAGCTGCAATAGAGAAATTTACTAATTTTGAGTTGCTTGTAATTCCACCAGCTTCAAACTCTTTAGGCGTAAGCTTGATTTGCGATTTAGAAAAAGAGGTTGAGGGTAAAAGTGTAGGTTATAATGCAGAGGCAGATTTTACTTTAAGTGCATTAGGCGATGGTAATTTAGATATTCCAGCTCTAAATCAGCAAGAGGGAACAATTACTACTATTGATAAGAGAGTAGTTCCACTAAATGTTGCTTTGCCTTATGATGGATATATCTTAAATGATATTGCAAAAGAGCTTGGAGTTGGTAGAAAATATACAATAGATTTAACAAAAGAGCTACCAGCTAGTAGTGGCTTTAAGCAAAAAGATTTTGACTCTTTAGAGATTAAATTTAGCCCTCTTGGAGATGATTTAAGAGGTTATGAGCTAGATTGTATTAAGAGTGATAGTAGTTTTGATTTAGATGAGGTTGAGGAGTTAGAGAGTTTTGATGGAGTAGTTGTCTATTGTGTAAATAGCACACATGCTAGAAATCCATTTACTCAAAAGGCTAGATTGACTAAAAGTGAGGCATATTTAGTAGGCTCATCTCAATTTGCTGCTGCTGCAAAAGTAGCAGATGGTTACATTGTTGAGTTTGAGATTGACGGCAAAAAGGTAACAAGGGTGTTTAGGATTGATACATCTTTAAAAGGAACTTTTGCTTTAAACCCAACTTTTGATATGGGCTTAAGCGCCTTTGCGATATCCTCATATAGATTTAACAAGATATTAATTAAAAAGATAGGTAGTGGCAATGAGTGATAATTTAATTACAGTTACGATTGATGGTATAGAGTGTAAGGCACGAGAGGGAGAGTATATCTTAAATGTTGCAAGAGCAAATGATATATTCATTCCTGCTATTTGCTACTTAACAAGATGCTCTCCTACTCTTGCTTGTCGTATATGTTTGGTTGAGGCTGATGGTAAAAGGGTGTATTCGTGTAATGCCAAAGTAAAAGATGGTATGAATATAGTTACTCAAACAGAAGAGATTTTAGAAGAGCGTCGCGCTATTATGGAGGTTTATGATGTAAATCACCCATTACAATGCGGTGTTTGTGATCAGCATGGAGAGTGTGAGCTTCAAAACTATACATTAGAGCTTGGTGTAGATTCGCAACACTATGCAATAGCAGATACAAAAAGAGGCAATATAAATTGGAGTAGTGTACTTCATTATGATGCTGCTCTTTGTATAGTTTGCGAGAGATGTGTTACTGTTTGTAAAGATATGATTGGTGATGCGGCTCTAAAGACAGGACCTAGAGGTGGAGATAAACTGCCAAAAGAGCTTAAAGAGGTTATGCCAAAAGATGCATATGCAATGTGGAATAAGCTTCAAAAATCTGTTATTGTGCCAAGTAATGGAACAGAGCATACGAATTGTTCTGATTGTGGAGAGTGTACGGCTGTTTGTCCGGTTGGGGCTTTAACAGAGAGAGACTTTATGTATAAAGCAAATCCTTGGGATTTAAGAGCCGTTCCAAGTGCATGTGCTCACTGCTCAAGTGCTTGTCATCTATATTATGAGACGCGTCAAGAATCTATTGATAATCCAGTAGAGAGAATTTTTAGAGTAAAAAATGAGTTCCACTATCAAAGTCTTTGTGGTGCAGGGCGTTTTGGATATGATTATGAAAATCGCGATGTAGTAAAAGATAAAGCTAAATTTAATGAAGCAGTTGAAGCTTTTAAAAAGGCAGATGTAATTAAGTTTAACTCTATGATTTCAAATGAAGAGGCTTTAATGCTTCAAACTCTTAAAGAGAAACTTGGCATTAAGCTTGTAAATAGAGAGGTTAAGCCATTTAAAGAGTTTTTAGAACACTATTCAAAAGCAACTGGTAGAATGCTTTATAAAAATAGCTTTAAAGAGATGAGCGATAGTGATTTTATAATCTCTATTGGTGCAAAACTTAGAAACGATAACCCAGCAGCAAGATATCTATTTAATAATATCCAAAAACTAAATAAGGGTGCGGGGCTATACTTCCATCCTGTTGGTGATAAGTTAGTTCCTACATTTGGTAAGAGTGTTTTAACATTTGAGCATAAGCCGGGTGATGAAGAGTTAGCACTATTATTTGTAATTGATTTGCTTGTAGATAAAGATAAACTGCCAGATGATATTCAAAAGAAGCTTGAGAGCTATAAAGAGACACGCAAGAAAACTGTAACTAAGAAAGTTATGGAAGAAGTGGTACAAAAAGTTGTAGATAAAGAGACTGGCGAAGAGAAAGAGGTTAAGAAGAAAGTTCCTAAAAATGTAGAAGAGGAAGTAGAGTATGAGGCAAATACTCTAGCAGAACGCCTTGGTGCAAACCCAGAGACTCTTGAAGATGATTTAAATAAAGCACTAAAGAAAAAAGAGAGCTTTGCTTTAATTTTAGGCGAGGATTTATATTTCCATAAAAGAGCTAAAAATATTGCTAATTTAGTTGCTCTTTTAGAAGAGAATAGTGATGTAAAAGTAGCATTTATTCCACCTAAATCTAATGCTTTAGGAGTTGCTTTAATTTGTGATTTAGATGAAGAGTGCGATGGATATAGCATTGGCTATAATGAAGAGGCAGACTTTAAATTAAGCGCACTTGGTGATGGCGATTTAGATATACCAGCAATGAATCAGCAAGAGGGAACTCTTACAAATATGAATAAGAGAGTAGTTCCTATTAATGCTGCATTAGATTATGGTGGATATGAGTTAAATGACATTATGAATGCGCTTGGTTGTGATAATGAGCATACTATTGATTGGACTGCTAAACTACCAACTAATAAGGGTTATCAGGTAACAAATTTTGATGATTTAGCAGATGGTTTTAGCAATGATAAGCGTGAAATTAGAGGTTATGAGTTAGCTAATTTAGCTACACAAAAAGAGGGTATAGAGCTAGAAGAGCTTGAAGATATTGCTTTAGAGGGTGATATAGCTTATAGATGTAATCCACAAAGACAGTTTAATGACTTTACAGATAAAGCACATCAAATCTTTGAGAAGTTTGCCCTATATGCATCGAGTGATAGAGCTAAAGAGCTTGGTGATTGGGTAAGAGTTGATTTTGATGAGGGAGGAGCTATTGAGCTTCCGGTTGAGGTAGATGAGAGAATGAGTGGCGATATAGTCGAAATTCCTGACTTTAAAGCTGAGCTAGATGTATATGGTCTCTTTGGTAAGAGCAGATACTCAAAAGTAACTATAACAAAGGTGTAACATGGATGGATATATCATAGGAACAATAATTAAAGCTATTTTGATATTAGCTATTATTTCGGCATTAGCTGGATTTGGGACATATATAGAGAGAAAAATACTTGCATTTATTCAACGAAGACTTGGACCAATGCATGTTGGACCTTACGGAATATTGCAAATTGCGGCAGATGGTATTAAGCTATTTACAAAAGAGGACTTTATCCCTCAAGGTGCAAATAGAATTATCTTTATGATAGCACCATTAATTACAGCAGCTACTGCATTTATTGCTCTTGCTGCTGTTCCTCTATTGCCAGAGTTCAAGCTATTTGGTGTAACTGTTAGACCAATAGTTTCAGATATGAATATTGGCTTACTATTTGTTATAGCGATGATGGGTATAGGACTTTATGGACCACTACTTGCTGGTATGGCTCAAGAGAATAAGTGGGGTATTATAGGAAGTGCAAGAACAGCTATTCAGTTTTTAAGTTACGAGGTTGTTACAGGGCTTTCTCTATTAGCTCCTATTATGTTAGTTGGTTCTTTATCGTTAATAGATTTTAATAACTATCAAGTAGGTGGAATTGGTAGCTGGATTGTATGGAAACAGCCTTTAGCATTTATACTGTTTTTAATTTCTGGTTTTGCAGAGACAAACAGAACACCATTTGATTTACTAGAGAATGAAGCAGAGGTAATTTCTGGTTATGCAACAGAGTATAGTGGTATGAGATGGGGAATGTTCTTTATTGGTGAATATACTAATATGATTACTATTGGATTCTTAGCAGCAATAATTTTCCTTGGTGGATTTAACCCACTTGGCTTTATTCCTGGAGGAATTGCAATTATATTAAAAGTTACATTCTTCTTCTTCTTGATGCTTTGGGTTCGCTCAGCTTGGCCACATATTAGACCTGACCAGTTAATGTGGCTATGTTGGAAGGTTTTAATGCCACTTGCAGTATTGAATGTGTTACTAACTGGCACTTTTATGATGGTTTAAGGAGAGATAATGAGTATTGAAAAATTAAAAGATAGAAATGTAGGAGTACAAAACTACAGATTGTTAGACCTTGAACCAACGCCTAAGACTGGTTGGGGAAAGTTTAAAAGGGTTTTAAAGCGCTCTATAAAATTAGAGCTATTAGTTGGATTAAAAGTAACTATAAGAGAGATGTATAGAGCTCTTTTTATGGGTGAGATGCATACTGTTAAGTATCCATTTGAAAAGTTGCCAATTAGTCCTAGATATAGAGCAATACATGAGATGAAAAGATTGCTTGAGAGCGGTCATTATAGATGTATTGGTTGTGGGCTTTGCGAGAAGATTTGTATTGCAAATTGTATTAGAATGGATACAAGATACGATGAAAACCAAAGAAAAGAGGTAAGTGAATATACAATTAACTTTGGTAGATGTATCTTTTGTGGATATTGTGCAGAGGTTTGTCCAGAACTTGCAATCGTTCATGGTGGTAGATACGAAACTGCAAGTGAGCAAAGAGCAAGTTACTCTACATTTGAAGATATGCTAACGCCTATGGATCAATTAATGAATCAAAAAGAGTATCCAGGGTTTGGTGCAGTCTCTCCAAATGCAGATGAGAACATTAAAAAAACACCACTTGCTTATTAAGGAGAGTTGATGGAAGCAATAGCATTTTATATATTTAGTATTTTAATAGTTGGACTCTTTTTGGTAACAATATTGAGTAAAAATATTCTTTACTCTATGAGTTCATTAGCAGCAGGAATGGTTTTGATATCAGGACTATTTTTTATTTTGGGTGCAGACTTTTTAGGAGCTGTTCAGTTAGTAGTATATTCTGGTGCGATAATGGCTCTATATGCATTTGGTATGATGTTCTTTGATGCTACAAGAGATGTAAAAGAGAAAAATAGCTCAGGGCTTTTAGTATTTTTTCTAAGTGGTGCGACAGCAGTTATTTTGGTTGTAATCTTTGCAGCACCATCTATTGGTAAAAATATTAAGCCAATAGTAACAGGTACAAAAGGACTTGATAATCCTCATGTAATTGGAGAGGTACTATTTACTAAGTATCTAATCCCATTTGAAGTTGCAGCAGTTATGCTACTTGTTGCAATGATTGCAGGAATTGTACTTGCAAGTAAGAAGATGGATCAATCACTATCAGAGATTTATATAGATGCAGATCCAGAAAATGAATTAAAGGAGCAAAAATGACACTAACACTTACACACTACTTAGTGTTATCAGCAATTCTCTTTACAATAGGGTTAGCTGGTGTAATTAGAAGAAAAAATCTCTTAATGCTATTTTTTGCAACAGAGATTATGTTAAATGCTGCAAATATTGCATTTGCTTCAATTAGCGCATATATAAATGATTTAAGTGGTCAGCTATTTGCTCTATTTATTATTGCGATTGCAGCTAGTGAGGTTGCCGTAGGTTTAGGACTTTTAATTCTAATCTATAAGAAGTATGGCACATTAGATTTAGATAAATTTAGCGTAATGAAAGGGTAGGGTATGGAGAGTTTAGTATATATTGCACTTTTTGCTCCATTAGTTAGTTCGCTATTTTCAGCACTATTTGCGCAGCGTCCTAAAACATATTTAGTAGGGACAGTTGCTTCACTACTAATTGGTGCATCATTAGTTTCATCACTAATATTGCTATTTACACTATTAGATAACCCAACACCAATACATATTGATTTAATGGATTGGATTGTAGTTGGAGATATGGATATTAAATTTGGATTTACAGTTGATCCTGTAACTGTTACAATGATGGGTGTTGTAACACTTGTTTCAACTGTTGTTCATGTATATTCAAACTACTATATGGGGCATGATAAGAGTTATAACAGATTCTTCTCATATCTATCAGCATTCGTTTTCTCAATGCTAATATTAGTTATGAGTGATAACTTCTTAGGACTATTTATTGGTTGGGAAGGTGTTGGAGTTTGTTCATGGCTTCTAATTGGATTTTGGTATCATAAACCAGATGTTTCAAAAGATATAAATCCATCAGTTTCTCCGAGCTGGGCAGCTAATGAAGCATTTATAGTAAATAGAATTGCAGACCTTGGAATGCTTGTTGGTATCTTTATGATTTACTGGAGTTTAGGTACTCTAAATTATAATGAGGTTTTTGCAAATTTAGATAAGCTAGATCATACATATTTAGTAGGTATTGGTATTGCGTTATTTATTGGTGCTATGGGTAAATCGGCTCAGTTCCCTTTGCATACTTGGCTAACTGACGCAATGGAAGGACCAACGCCGGTATCTGCTCTAATCCACGCAGCTACAATGGTTACAGCTGGGGTTTATTTGGTAGTTAGAGCGCATCCATTATATCAAGAGATTCCAAATGTTAGTTACTTTATTGCCGTTCTTGGAACATTTGTTGCAATATTTGCTGCATCAATGGCGCTTGTTAATAGAGATTTAAAAAGAATTATTGCATACTCTACGCTTTCACAACTTGGATATATGTTTGCTGCTGCTGGGCTTGGAGCTTATTGGGTAGCCTTGTTCCACTTAGCAGCTCACGCATTCTTTAAAGCATTATTATTCCTTGGTGCTGGTAATGTAATGCATGGTATGAATGATGAGCTTGATATCTTTAAGATGGGTGGTCTTAAAAAGTATATGGCTAAAACCTTCTTCTTTATGGGCTTAGCATCACTAGCGCTATCTGGAATATATCCTCTAGCTGGATTCTTCTCTAAAGATACAATCTTAGAGGTTGCATTTAATGAGCAAACATATGGTATTTGGTTTGTACTTTGGTTTACTGCTGGTTTAACAGCATTTTATAGCTTCCGTCAAGTATTCTTGGTATTCCTTGGAGATGAGAGATTTAAAAAATATGGTATTCATCCACATGGCGCTCCTACATGGGTAGCTTGGACATTCTCTCCACTTGCTATTATGGCAGTTATCTTTGGTTTCTTTAAAGAAGATGCAATGGAGTTTTTAACTCATCTTCTACCTCCATATGAGATGAGTGAGCATACTGAGCATATGGTACCAATTTTAATTATAATTACAACGCTAATTGCCGTAAGTGGTATTGTAATTGCATATATTAAGTATGCTAAAGGACTTAAAAGAGACCCTAAAATTGAGAACTCATTTGCATATAAGTTGTTATACAACCAATACTATATACCGCTATTTTATGAAAAGGCGATTACAAAGCCATATGAGCAGTTATCAAATATAGCATGGCAACAAATTGATATGAAAGTAGTTGATGCTACGGTAGATGGTATTGCTCATCTTGTAAAAGAGACAGGTGATGTTAGTAGAAGAGCGCAAAATGGTAACCTATCTAGCTATCTTAAGTGGATGGTAGCAGGTTTAATTATGATTACACTCATTGCAGTTATATTTGTTGTAATGAAATAAGGAGAGGGTAGATGAGTAATATTTTAACAGTTTTAATTTTCTTTCCTCTAATTGCTGCAATATTTGGTTTTATGGTTAATCAAAAGAGCATTAGAGTTTATGGTATAACTGTTGCATTAGCAGAGTTTTTACTATCGCTGTGGTTATGGGGCAGTTATGATCCTACTAATCCAGGTATTCAGTTTGTTGAGAAGATGGATTTAATTCCAGAATTTGGAATTAACTACTATCTAGGAATTGATGGAATAAGCCTATTTATTGTTATTATGAGTACATTAATGACATTAATTGGTATTATTGCACTTAGTGTTAAAGAGGATTTAAAGAATATGATAATTACATTGCTCTTTTTAGAAGTAGCAATGGTTGGAGTTTTTGTATCTTTAGATGTTATACTCTTTTATGTATTTTGGGAGTTCTCGCTTGTTCCTATGCTATATATTATTGGTGCGTGGGGTGGAAACTTAAGACTTTATGCATCTATTAAGTTCTTTATCTATACATTTGCAGGGTCTTTAGTAATGCTTGTTGGTATATTATATTTAGCATATATCTATCATGCAACAACAGGTGTTTGGAGCTTCTCTTTAACAGATTGGTACTCGTTGATTTTACCATTTGATGTTCAAAAATATCTATTCTGGGCGTTCTTCTTAGGATTTGCAATTAAAGTGCCAATGTTCCCTTTCCACACTTGGCTACCTTATGCACACGGTCAAGCACCAACAGTTGGTTCGGTAATACTTGCGGCTGTACTGCTTAAAATGGGTACTTATGGTTTTGTAAGATTTTCATTACCACTATTCCCAGATGCTTCAGTTGCTTATATAGTGCCAGTTGCTATTATTTCTATAATTATGATTATCTATACAGCAATGGTTGCATATGCTCAAAAAGATATTAAGCAAGTTATTGCATATAGTTCAATCTCTCATATGGGTGTAATTGTACTTGGAACATTTGCAATGAATGTAGAGGGGATTGCAGGAAGTGTATTTTTAATGCTATCGCATGGTATTGTATCAGGTGCGCTATTCTTGCTTGTTGGTGTAATTTATGATAGAAAACATACTAAACTTATGAGTGAGTTTGGAGGATTAGCGCAGGCTATGCCAAATTATGCAACGATATTTGTTGTTATGACAATGGCTTCTGTTGGGCTTCCTTTAACTATTGGGTTTATTGGGGAGTATCTATCTTTAGCTGGATTCTTTAAAGTATCACCAATGATGACAATTTTTGCTGGTACATCAATTATTATAGGTGCAATATATATGTTAAGAGTTGTTAAACAGACTCTATTTGGACCAATTACAAAAGAGGAGAATAAGCATCTTCCAGATTTAGATGCAAAAGAGCTTATGGCTCTAATTCCATTAGTTGCTATTGTGGTGTGGCTAGGGGTTTATCCTAAACCAGTTTTAGAGCCAATAGACCACTCTACAAAAGCATTAGTGCAAATGATGCACGAAAAAGCTCAAACCAAAAAGGCTAAAGAGACTATTTTGGTTAGCAAAAAAGTTAAGGAGGCAAAGTAATGGCGCCTATTAATATAGATTTTGCAGCACTCAATTTAATTACACTATCACCAATGATAGTTACACTACTTGGTGCGCTAGTTATTTTGGGTATTGATTTAATTAAGTCAGATTTAGATAAAACGCTTTATGTAACATTAACTGTTTTAACACTATTTATCGCTTTGGGTGCAACTCTTAGCCTTAATATTAATGAGAGAGGTCTATTTAATACTATCTTAATAGATGGTGTATCCATACTTGGGCAGATACTAATAATTGCTGGTTCAATGCTATTTATTCCTTTGGCATTGACAAAGAGAAAGTTTCATGACTTCTCTTATCCAGAGTTCTTTGCACTATTTTTATTTATGGTATTTGGCTTCCAGTTTATGGCTGCTAGTGATAATTTAATTTTAATTTTTGTAGGGCTTGAGACTGCTTCTTTAGCACTATATACACTAATTGCAATGCATAATACCAAATTAGCTCATGAAGCTGCTATTAAGTACTTTACAATGGGTGCAATGGCGGCTGGTTTTTATGCTATGGGTGCTGCTGCAATTTATGGTGTTACAGGTTCTGTTGAGATGTACTCTATTGTTCAAATCTTCCAGCAAAAATTACATGAGCCACTAATTATGGTACCTATTATTGGTGGTGCGCTTCTTATGGTTGTGGCTATTGGATTTAAGGTATCTTTAATTCCATTTCATATGTGGACACCAGATACATATGAGGGTGCTAGTGCGCCAATGGCTGGATATATGTCTATTGTTCCAAAGATTGCGATGATGGTAGTTGCTATGAGACTACTTGGTATGTATTTAGAGCTAGATATTGAGATTGTAAGATATACAATTATTGCTCTTGCAATTATTACTACTACATTAGCAAATATGATGGCTCTAGTGCAAAAAGATGTTAAAAGAATGCTTGCATATAGCTCAATTTCACATGCTGGTTTTGTGCTTGTAGCTATTGCGCTTGATACAACTAAGGGTTACTCATCTATCTTCTTATATTATGCACTATTTATGTTTACTAACCTTGGTGCATTTGCAATGTTATGGGTTAGCCGCCATAAGTATAATATTCACCACGATAGATTCCACCACCCATATGAGAAGTTCGCAGGTATGATTAAAAGAGCGCCAGTATCAGCTGTAATTATGGCTATATTTATGCTATCACTTGCAGGTGTTCCACCATTTAGTCTTTTCTGGGGTAAGATGTATGTACTTAGTGCAATAGTAGATTCAGGACACTATATGGTAGCCCTTATTATGGCTCTAAATAGTGCTATTGCGGTATATTACTACTTAAAATTAATTATCTATATGTTCTTAAAACCAGAAGGTGTTGCAGGTGAAAAGGTTACATATGCAAACCGAGCATTATCTTTAGAGATGGTAATTGGATTAGCAGCTTTTGCTACGGTAGCATCAATATTCTATATAAATCCACTAATGAAATTTATTACAGACTTAGTAGGAGCTAGTGGATATTAAAAAGAGAAGAGCTAATATTAGCTCCTATCTTTTAGCCTTTTTCTTAAGTACCCCATAATCTTAAATTTTTTGCAAACACCTAAAATAAAAGCACTTGTATAATTTTGGATAACTCAGTTTAAGTAC
>Ga0256843_1002423_pt1 | contig 13613 bp, 11 predicted proteins | sample AlvinellametaG_FD_191572 | JGI IMG/M metagenome (GOLD analysis project Ga0256843, IMG submission 191572) | Pompeii worm associated microbial communities from hydrothermal vent at the East Pacific Rise, Pacific Ocean - Alvinella | ecosystem: Host-associated > Annelida > Integument > Unclassified ... | reverse complement strand
TACAAGGTATAGCACTAAATCTTGAAGAAGATAATGTAGGGGCTGTATTGTTAGGTTCTTCTAACAAAGTAAAAGAAGGGGATACTGTAAAAAGAACAAACCGAATTGCTTCTGTAATGGTTGGAGAAGGAATGTTAGGTAGAGTTGTTGACACAATGGGAAATCCTATTGACGGAAAAGGACCAATTACAGGAGAATTGTACGAAATGCCTATCGAAAGAAAAGCTCCAGGAGTATTGTTTAGACAACCAGTAGATGAACCTTTACAAACAGGTATTAAGTCTATCGATGCTATGATTCCAATTGGAAGAGGGCAAAGAGAGTTAATTATTGGAGATAGAGGAACAGGTAAAACTACCGTAGCTATCGATACTATTATTAACCAAAAAGAATTTTACGATAGAGGAGAAACAGTTTATTGCATTTACGTTGCAATTGGTCAAAAAGCTTCTACCGTAGCAGGAATATACAAAAAACTAGAAGAAGCAGGAGCAATGGCTTATACAGTTATTGTAGCTTCTAACGCTTCAGATCCGGCACCAATGCAATTTTATGCACCATTTACAGGAGCAGCAATTGGAGAGTTCTTTAGAGATACAGGAAGACCAGCGTTAATTACTTACGATGATTTATCAAAACAAGCAGTAGCATACCGTGAGGTTTCTTTGTTGTTAAGACGTCCTCCAGGTCGTGAGGCTTATCCAGGAGATGTATTCTTCTTGCACTCAAGATTATTGGAAAGAGCTGCAAAAGTAAACTCTTCGGACGAAATTGCTGCAAATATGAATGATTTACCAGAATCGTTAAAAGGAATGGTAAAAGGAGGAGGTTCATTAACTGCTTTACCTATTATCGAAACGCAAGCAGGAGATGTATCGGCTTATATTCCTACCAATGTAATTTCGATTACCGATGGGCAAATATTCTTAGAGTCAAACTTATTTAACTCAGGGGTACGTCCTGCAATTAATGTCGGAATATCGGTATCGAGAGTTGGAGGTTCTGCTCAAATTAAATCGATGAAGAAAGTATCTGGAACATTAAAACTAGATCAAGCACAGTATAGAGAGTTAGAAGCCTTTGCTAAGTTTGGTTCGGATTTAGATGCAGCTACAAAATCGGTATTAGACAAAGGTGCTCGTAACGTAGAAATCTTAAAGCAAAACGAAGGTTCTCCATTACCAGTAGAAGAGCAAATTTCTATTATCTATTGCGGAACAAAAGGTTTAATAGGAAATGTACCTGTAAATAAAGTAAAAGAGTTTGAAGAAGAGTTTTTAACTTTTTTAAGAACAAAACACCAAGATGTTTTGAGTACGCTTAAAGCAGGAAAACTTACCGATGAAGTAACCGATACTTTAGAAAAAGTAGCCAAGGATATAGCATCTAAGTATTAAAAAAACAAAAAGAATTAAGACGTAAGAAAAGTAAGGCTTTGGTTTTACTTTTCTTAATGTCTTGAGTCGAATAAATCTTGAATCTAATAAATGGCAAATTTAAAAGAAATAAGAAACAGAATAACTTCTGTAAATTCTACCATGCAGATAACCTCTGCAATGAAAATGGTTTCGGCTGCAAAGCTAAAAAGAGCACAAGATGCAATTACACAAATGAAGCCGTATGCAGAGAAATTACAAGATATTTTATCTAACCTATCTTCTTCTTTAGATACGTCAGAAAACGAATACGCTCAAGAGAGAGAAGTAAAAAATGTGTTGATAGTAGGAGTAACTTCCAATAGAGGTTTGTGCGGTGGATTTAATAACAATGTTGCTAAAAAAATTAGAGTATTAGCAGAAACAGAATTTAAAGGAGCTAATTTAACCGTTTTGCCAGTAGGTAAAAAAATGATTGATGCGGTAAAACACACCAATTGGGTAAACAACGACGAAGATTTGTATCAGCATCCAGAAGAAATATGGAATGATTTAACGTTTGAGAATGCTAGTAAAATGGCAGAAACCTTAATGGAAGCATACAAAAATAATTCGTACGATAAAATTGTTGTTGTTTACAACTCTTTTGTTAATGCTGCTACTCAAGTCGTTTTAACAGAGCAATTTTTACCTATTTTGCCACCAGAAACGAGCGAAGAAACAAGTGCTATCGATTACGTTTACGACCCTTCTAAAAAAGAAATAGTAAAAGATTTAATACCTAATTCGCTAAAAATTAGATTATACAAAGCCTTGTTAGATTCTCATGCTTCGGAACACGGAGCAAGAATGACAGCAATGCATCAAGCAACCGATAATGCAACCGACTTGAGAAACGAGTTGCAATTAACTTACAACAAAGCACGTCAAGCAGCAATTACCAACGAAATTTTAGAAATAGTTGGAGGTGCAGAGGCTTTGGCAGGGTAACCTAGATAATACCCTATAAATAGGTATTAATTAAGAATTATTGCATTCGCTTTTGTTCGAAATCAATTTTATTAGATTATTTTAAAAAAAAAGCTGTGTTCGGAAAGAATACAGCTTTTTTTGTTTTAAAATTGTAACTTTGTGTTACAACAAAAATAAAAAGTCATTAAAAAAAAAATAAACAAATCGTTACTCATTTTATTTATTCTATTTGGGTATGTTTTTTTGCAACTAATATGGTGGGCATATCACATAATCGAATTAAATAAAGTAGTACATCACGATGCACATATTATTTATAAAAAAACAATGATGATAGCTGGAGAAGCCGCTGTATTTATTACATTGTTGTTGGTAGGCTTGTATTTTATTCGTCGCTCTATTTTAAACGAACTAGCCTTAGTGCACGAAAAAAAGAATTTTAGCATGGCAGTTACACACGAATTAAAAACACCAATAGCATCATCTAAATTATTCATAGAAACCCTAATCAATAGAGATTTGCCGAAAGAAAAGCAAAAAGATATTTTACAAAAAGTATATAACGATCAAAATAGATTGCAAAAATTAGTAGAAGATATATTATTGGTAACCAAAGTAGATGAATCGGTTGTAAAATTACATTTAACAAAGGTAAATTTAAAAGAATTTGTAGAGCGTATTGTACGAAACATGGTAGGTGAAAACGATACAAGCGTAAACATAGAAGAGGATTTAACCGTAGAGATAGACGAGTTTTATTTTTCGTCGGTAATTCAAAATTTACAATCTAACGCTGTAAAATATTCTAATCCAGATAGCCCTATTGTGTGGGAAGGATTTAAAAAAGGGTTTAAAACCATTATAAGAATAAAAGATAATGGAAAAGGAATAAAAGACGAAGAAAAACAGCACGTATTTAAACTGTTTTATCGTTCGGGAAACGAAGAAACAAGAAACACCAAAGGAACAGGCATTGGCTTGTATTTGGTAGCGAGAATTATTAAATTGCACAAAGGCAAAATAAAGGCATTAAATAATAAGCCGAAGGGAACAATTATAGAAATAGAATTATGACAAAAAAAGCAGTATTGATTATATTAGACGGATGGGGAATAGGCAAACACGATAAAACAGATGGTGTATTTTTAGCAAAAACGCCATTTATAGATTCGCTTTATACCAAGTATCCAAACAGTACATTGCTAACATTTGGAGAACACGTAGGTTTGCCAACAGGACAAATGGGTAATTCGGAAGTAGGACACTTAAACATTGGAGCAGGACGAATAGTATATCAAGATTTATCTAAAATAAATAAAGCAATAAGCGAAGGAACTTTTTTCGAAAACAAAGTACTATTAGACGCCATTAAATATGCCAAAGAAAATGGTAAAAACATTCATTTAATGGGGTTAGTATCTAAGGGAGGTGTACATTCTTCGCAAGAGCATCTGTACGCTTTGTGCGATTTATTAGAAAAACAAGAAGTAAAACAAGATACAGCATTTATACACGCCTTTACCGACGGTAGAGATTGCGACCCCAATTCGGGAATAGAATACCTAGAAGAATTAGAAAAATACATAGCAAATAAAAAAATAAAAGTTGCATCTGTAATAGGACGTTATTATGCAATGGATAGAGATAAGCGTTGGGACAGAATAGAGCAAGCATACAACTTATTGGTAAAAGGGGTAGGCAAACCTGTAGAAAGTGTTTTAGAAGCTATAAAAAACAGTTATGCACAAGGTATAACCGATGAGTTTATAAAACCAGCCGTAGTAGTAAAGAACAACAAACCAATAACCACCATACAACAAGACGATGTAGTAATTTGTTTTAATTACCGAACCGATAGATGTAGAGAAATAACCGAGGTGCTAACACAAGAAAATAGACCGCCAATGCAAACTATTCCGCTGTATTATGTAACCATGACCAATTACAATAAAAACTACAAAGGAATACGCGTTGTATATGACAAAGAAAGTGTTGTAAATACCATAGGAGAGGTAATAAGTAATAAAGGGTTAAAACAAATACGAATTGCAGAAACCGAAAAATACCCCCATGTTACTTTTTTCTTTAGCGGAGGTAGAGAACAAGAGTTTAACGGCGAAAAAAGAATAATGATAAATTCGCCCAAGGTAGCAACCTACGATTTGCAACCAGAAATGAGTGCACCAGAAGTTACCGATAAACTGTGCTACGAACTAGAAAAGGGCGAGGTAGATTTTGTTTGTTTAAATTTTGCAAATGGCGATATGGTAGGACATACAGGAGTGCCAAAAGCAATTATTAGTGCATGCGAAACCGTAGATAAAAGTGTACAAAGAGTAATAGAGGCAGGAATAAAAAACGATTATTCGTTTGTAATTATAGCCGACCATGGCAACGCCGAGTTAATGATGAATGAAGATGGAACGCCACACACTTCTCATACCACCAATTTAGTACCTATAATTGTAATAAATACGGAGGTAAAAAAGGTAGAAAAAGGAAAATTAGCAGATATAGCACCAACGCTATTAAAACTAATGCAAATTGAACAACCCAAGGAAATGACCGGAAAAAGTTTAGTCTAATAGATGATACCACAACTTGGATTATACGATATTTTTTTAATAATCATTTACTTGTTTGTTATTTATCTCTCTGCTATTTTGTATGTACAAAAAAAGAGAAAAACAAACGATATTTACCGTTATTTTATACCAGCCTTATCGCTTAAAATAGTTGGAGGAATGGTTTATGCCCTGTATCATGTGTATGTTTATAAAGGGGGAGATACTTTTGTGTTTTTTAATGCAGCTAAAGATTTAGCTAATTATATTTCTGTTTTTGAACCCTCTACACTTGGAGCATATATAGGGGAGTTTGATATAGAAAAACATAATTTTTCGCCAAGTTATAGTTATATATTAAATGGTAAGGATGTTTTGTTTATGGTAAGAATGACAAGTATTTTTTATCTGTTGGGATTAGGTTCTTATTTTGTCAGCACTCTTATTTTTTCAGTACTTTCTTTTTCTGGATTATGGTTTGCTTTTATAACGTTTAGCCGTTTATATCCAAAATTAGCCAAAGAATTTTTTATTGTAATGTTTACTATTCCTACTATGCTATTGTGGAGCTCGGGTATTTTAAAAGATTCTATAGCTATAAGTGCTATTGGTTGGCTAATATATGGTTTTGCTAATATATTTATTTTTAAAGAAAAACTAATTCAAAGTTTTTTTTATTTGATAATTAGTACGTATTTAATTTTTATGTTAAAATCTTATTTGATTTATCTTTTATACCCTTCTTTTTTTATATGGGTACAATCTAATATTAAATCTAATATCAAAAGTAACTTTATTAGAAATTTAATTACACCAATTTTATTAATTTCCTTTGTTGGAGCTTTAGTTTTTATACTTACATCTATGTCTTCGTTGGCAGGAAAATATAGTTTAAATAATTGGCAAAACACACTACAAGGGTTTCATTCATGGCATGGTCATTTAGCCGAAACAAGAAATCAGTCGGGGTATTCCTTGGGAGAAATGGATTATACCGTTTTGGGAGTGTTACAGAAATTTCCTAGTGCTATAAATGTTACCTTTTTTAGACCTTATATTTGGGAAGTTAGAAATATAGCAACATTATTAGGTGCTATAGAGGCTATTGGTTTGCTTATTTTTACTTCAATTGTTTTGTTTAAAGTTAAGTTCAGTGCATTTAAACTTATTAGAAAAAATAAAGAATTGATATTTTTACTGTCTTTTGCTATTCCTTTTGCTTTTATAGTAGGATTAAGTTCGTATAATTTTGGAGCGTTGTCGCGTTACAAAATACCAGCAGAACTATTTTATTTAATGGCTTTGGTTATTCTTTATAGAACCCCATTAAGAACATCTAAATAAGTTTTTGAAGTTGATAAAATAGAAAAATTTTCTGTAACAGTTTCTATTGCCTTTTTTCCTATTTTATTTCGTAATTCGGTGCTATTTATTAACCGTTCTATTACATTCGTCCATTCGGATTCTGTTGTTACCAAATAGCCATTACTATTGTTTTTGATAATACGAGAATTAGCCCCAATATTAGTTGCAATTGTAGGTATTCCTAATGCCATGTATTGTAGTGCTTTTAATCCACTTTTACCATATACCCATTGTTCGTCAGGCAAAGGGTAAAGCCCTATATCTATTTTTTTTAAATCTTCAACTTCTGTTTCTAAACGCCAAGGCAATGTTTTTGTTTTTATTTTGGTGGTCGAAAATTTAAAATTAGCATCCCCTATTATAAGCACTTCAAAATTATATCCTCTTTTTATTAATTCTAAAAAAACAGGTTCTAATAGTTTAACGTATTTTGATGTACTATGACTACCACTCCAACCTAAAGTAATACGTTTTTTTTCTGTATGAGTTTTTGGAATGTATTTTTGAGTATCAATAGTAGATGAAATATCTGTTGTATTAGGATTGTATTTCCGTACAAAATTATCTAATGTTGGTGTACAAGTTATCACATGATTGGATTTTTTCATTAATGTAATCATCTTATTTTTCCCTTTTAGATTTTCTAAAAATTTATTGGCCTCGCTCGAATGTCCTAAGAAAACCATATCGTCAATATCATAAATTATTTTCTTTGCCAAAAGACGAACTAAATTTTCGTAAATAGGAAAGCCAAAGGGTGTAACCCACAAATGTATATATACAATATCATATTGTCGTATTCTAAATAAATCTAAAGTTCGCCGTAAATACCCTAAGATGGTAAACCATATTTTTTGAATAAAAAAACCTTTTTTATAAATGATTTCCCAAAATTTTAAAGAAACAAAAGACGACGTTTTTATCTCAAATCCATCTTTTTCTATTACATCAAAATATTGTTCATACTTTAACCTTTGGCTAGGTGCTTTATCAACAGGATACGGACTAAGAAAAAGTATTTTTTTAGTTTTCATTAATGCTTTTATATATATTTAAATACGAATTTAACCCTTTTTCTAACAAAAAATATGATTTTGAATTTTCTCTGATTTCTTCTTTACTTAAATTATCTAATTTATTTAAAGCGTTAATAACTTTTAAGAATGTTTTTTCATCAAAATTATCAATACAAATACCTGTTTTTGTTGTTTCTATAATTTTTTTAACATCTCCTATATCGTTGCAAATTACAGGAATACCCATAGCAAGTAACTCGCCCATTTTTGTTGGCGAACTAGACATTTTGGAGTAAGCAGGTTTTATAAAAAACAAACTATAATCGGCAACAGAAGCTACTTTTGGTAAATCTTTTCTTTCGCAAAATGTAATTTTAAAATCATCCTTTTTTAAACCATGTTTTTTTGCCAAATCATAAACAATTTTAGGTGGTTCTGGCGTTAGAAATAAAAACAAACTATTTGGATATACTTTTTTTAATTGTGCAAAAAAGCGAATCATTTCGTCTGCTAAATACCATGTGCCTAAAGAACCTACATAAGAAATAACTTTTGTGTCTAGCGGTATGTTTAATTTTTTTCGGTTTTCTTTTTTGTCTTCAAACTTAAAAACTGTATAATCCGTAGCACATGGTATAACTGTTATTTTATCTTCTGTTAAATTTTTTATGTTCCAAGTAAGCATTTCTTGTTTTCCTGTTTCGGTTAAGCTAACCACAGCATCGGATTCGGATAAAAAATCTGTTTCTTTTTGTTTAAAAAAACGATAAATCTGTTTGTAAGGAAACTTGTTTTTATTCCAAATACCGCCATCTATTCTTTCGTCTGCCCAAAAACCACGCATATCAAACAAAAACTTTACACCTTTTTTTTGTTTAAACCCTAAACCAATTAGGGCGGTAATGTAACTTCTACAATGAAAAAGTTGAAAGTGCTTTTGTTTGTGCAATTCTTTTGCTCTTTTATTGAGTTTATAAATATCCCAAACGGTAGAAATTACAGGTGGTCTTTTGGTGTACATTATTGGTTGCCAATCTATATTATTGGCATTGCAAATGGCTTGTATTGTTTTTTTGTTTTTATCAAAACGTTCTTGTTTTTCGCACGAAAGAAGGGTAAAAGAATAGCCCTGTTTGGTTAAGCCTACAATATAGGGTAAAACCTGCGATTGCCCAAGAGGGTCGGTCATTCCGTCGTAAGATAGGTATAATATGTTTTTGGGTTGGTTCATAGAGTTAAAATAAATACAACCTGTATTACTACAAGATAATGTTTTTGACAATAGCTAATCCTTTTTTAGAAAAAATAAAGCTAGGGGAATGGTACAAGCATTTAAAATAATATTTTATTCCTATTTTTTTGTATTTTGCCAATACTAAATGCAAAGAAACATAAGCGTAAGCATTGATTATTAATCTTTTTTTGTGTTTTGCATAAAAACGATTAGTTATAGGGTTTTCAAAAATATAATTTAGCATTAGTTCTTTTCGGCGAATCAATTTATTTGGCAAAATATTTACAACACTTCTATTATCGTGTTCTATAAGAATAGATGTTACAACAGGGTTTATTTTTATCTCGTACAAACTGTTTAATCTAAGCCACAATTCATAATCTTCTGAACCTGCTAGGTTTCGATCTTCTACAAAAGGGTGTTGGATTAAAATATTTTTTAAAATAAAAGTTCCTTGACAAGCAAAAATATTTCCTTTGTTTATTAACTCTAAACTAATGTTTTTAGGAACGGTAATAGCTTGTTTAATAATTTTACCTTCTGTGTTTTCTATTCTAAACAATTGAAAAAAAACATTAACCGAAGGATTGGTTTGAATAAAGCGAGAAGCTTCCTCAAAATAGTTAGGAAGAAGCAAATCGTCTGAATCTAAAAAAGAAATATACTTTCCTTTAGCTTTTAAAACTCCAAAATTTCTAGCAGCTCCACGTTCTCCGTTTTCTTTATAATAATAGTTTATTTTATTACTATTTATAGTATCTACAATTTCTTTTGTATTATCTGTACTACCATCATCTACCACAATTACCTCAAAATCATCAAAAGATTGATTTAAAACAGATTGTAAGGTTTTTTTTATAACACTAGCCCTGTTGTATGTTGGTATTATGATGGAGAATTTCATTTAGAAATAAATAAGTTGAAAGAGTCTTTTATTAAAATTAATTTTTCAAAAGTAATAGGTTTTAATTCTTTTTCGTTTATTACTAAAAAGAAAGAGTACTGCAATGTTTTAAAAATAGATAAAACATCTTTAGTAGAATAACCGTTTTTGTTCCACCATTTAGGACTTACTTCAATAAATAATATTGGTTGTTGTTTTGTTATTGTTTCTTTAGCTCCTTTTATAACTTGAGGTTCGTAGCCTTCTACATCTATTTTGATAAATATAACATCGTGAATATTGTTTTCCAAAACATAGTCATCTATAGTTAAAACCTCTATTTCTGTTTGTAATGTGTTTTTTTTATCTTTTCTTATGCTTCCACCTCCCGAATTGTTACTATTCCAATAAAAATTAAGTGTGGCTTTCTGTTCTGCTAAACCTTTGTTTATAAGAGAATATCTACTGTCTTTTATTTTGTTTAAACTCATATTTTGAGAAAGGTGTTCAAAAACAAAAGGGTTAGGTTCAAAAGCGTGTACTTTTACATCTGAATTGTTATTTAATAATTGTATTGTAAACGCTCCTACATTGGCGCCAATATCGAGAACACTCCCTTGTTTTTTAGGAACAGAACGCCATGAAAGATCGTCTAAATCTGCCCAAACATACCATTGCATATAGTCAGATAATTCTAGTTTAAAACGAGAGTTATTTCTTATTACTGTTTTATAAGTTCCTTTCGAATAAAAAGAATTTAAAGGAATCAGTTTAGTGTAAAAAGAATTAGTTTTCGCCTTTTTTATAATTATTTCTTCAAGACCTAAAAAAGAAACTAAAGTATGTAAAATTTTAGTTGAAGTTTTCATTTAGCTTATTTTTATAAAAGGGTGGTTAAATACTTCTTCTGTTTTTATAATAGGATTGTACAACCAAAACTCGGGCAATATAATCTCTTTATCTTTATTGGTTGAAAACCAAGCTGCCCAAAGAGCAAAACTACTATTAGGTATAATAAAATGTTTACAGTTAGACATAAGGTTTAGATAGTCTTTAAATTTTTCACCTGCGTATTCATGCTCAATAAAATGAGTTTCATAATCTGGATTTATATTTTTTTTACACCACTCAATATCGTCTGAGAAAACAAAAAAAACAGGGTTCTTAATTGATTTAGATATTATTTGTTCTGCTTTCTTATAATAGTTGCTATCTAATGTTTTGTGCGTACTGTTATTTATAAAGTCTGTTCTTCTTACATTTAAACAAACACTATTGCAGTTTTTTATTTTGTTTAGAATTGGAATACAGTTTTCTCCAATTGGTTGAATGAAAGAAAAATCTTCTTTAATTATATTCGAAATACTTTCAAAATAGCGAAAATTTTGCCAATATCCTTTTAGGTATAAATTATTAGGTAATGCATCAAAATTCGAAATAAACTCCATGTTTTTTTCTACTATAATTTGCAACTTTTTAGGCTTTATTAGTTTTTGTTTAGCTTTAATTATAGGACTTCTCAAATAACCATATTCTTTTGAAATATCGTTGGGAGCTATAGATGCTTTGATGTTAAAAATACTTAAATCATAATTTCTAAAAACAATGTCTCTTTTTGGGTTTCTATCTAATAAGTAATGTGTGTCTAGCAATAGTTCGGTATCATGTTTTAAAGCCAAATATCGCCCAAATGCATATTGAAACATTTGGTTACCCATTCCCCCTGATAATTCAACAACAATCATCGTTTGCGGTTTTGTTCATTGCATTTTCTACCATTTCTTTTAATATTCGATCTATATCATATTCAAAATTCCAATTTGGATAATGTTTTTTAAACTTATCTACATTGCTAATATACCAAATATGGTCTCCTATTCTATTTTCAGGAGAAATGGTATAATTTAGTTTTTTTCCACTTAATTTTTCTATTTTTTCTATCGCTTCAAGCATTGAAATATTAGAGTGTCTTGAACCTCCAATATTATATACTTCTCCTTTTCTTGGTGCTTTAAAATATTCCCAAAAAGCAGAAACCAAATCTTTGCTATGAATATTATCTCTTACCTGTTTTCCTTTGTAACCGAAAATGGTATAAGGCTTACCAGTAACGGTACAAATAATAAGATAAGCTAAGAAACCATGCAATTCTGCTCCACTATGAGCAGGACCTGTTAAGCATCCTCCTCTAAAAACAGCAGTATTCATTTTAAAGTAATTGCCATATTCTTGTACCAAAATATCGGCAGCAACTTTACTTGCTCCAAATAGGCTATGTTTTGTTTGATCTATGCTCATTGTTTCGTCTATACCATTGCTATATGCATGATTTTTATCTATTTCATACCTTTTTTCTTTTTCTATTAAGGGTAATTTATTTGGAGTGTCACCATATACTTTGTTGGTGCTGGTAAATATAAAAACAGCTTCTGGTGCGTATAATCGAGTTAACTCTAATAGATTTAATGTGCCGTTAGCATTTACAGTAAAATCTGTTAATGGCTCTTTTGCTGCCCAATCGTGAGAAGGTTGAGCGGCTGTATGAATTACACCAACAATGTTAGAGGCATTTGAAGAAAATAGTTCTTCTAGTTTGCTGTAATCTCTAATATCTATATTATGATGCGAAAAATTTTCTAATTGGTTCTTTAAATCATCTGTATTCCATTTGGTACTTGCATTTTTACCAAAAAAATAAGTTCGCATATCGTTGTCTATGCCAATAATATTGAATCCTTTTTGATGAAAGAATTTTGCAGATTCACTTCCTATAAGTCCTGAAGACCCTGTTACAATTATTGTTTTCATGTTTTTACTTTATTTTTGCGTAGATATCGCCATTACTAGAATTTTTAAACTGTTCTGTATTCATTAGTTGAACAAATTTATCGTAATTTAAGAATTCATTTAATTCTAATTTCATACTTTCTCCAAGACTATAGTTAAATATATACTTATTGGATATATTGTGTAAATAAGTAACACAATCTTTAGCTTGTTCTATTTGCTCTGGGACTGTATATTCTATAGAAATATAATCTATGGGCTGTTTTAGACCTTTTAAGACCATAAGTTCAAAACCTTCTACATCTATTTTTATAAATTTTGGTTTTCCATATTTAGAAATGAGTTTTTCTAAAGTTGTTAGTTTTATTTTTTCTGTTTTGTTCCAATTCTCATCTGCAAATCTATCTTTTTTTACATCATCTATCCACTCTTTAGAAAAAGAAGAAATCGTATTGGAATCTGCAATGTATAGCGTTTTTATTTCTTCTTTGTCACCAAGCCCTTCTGGAACAATAGTAATCTTATTTCCAAATTTAATATTTAATATTCTTCGGCAATCTTTTTGTGGTTCAATAGCTACTACTTTTGCACCAATAGACAAAAAAGCTTCTACTCTATTGCCTATATTTGCCCCAACATCAAACACTAAATCGTTCTTTTGTAAGAAAGAGCCATAAAACTTTTTTCTAAGGGTAAAATACTTTTTCTCTCTTTCGTTTTTGTATAGCGAACGTAGTTTTATATATGGGGTTGTATTTTTAATAAAATTCATTATATATTGTTTATTATGTCTATTAATATTTGTGCAGACTTTTTATCGGTTAAATTTTCTAATACATATTTTCTTGGATAATATAATTTTGAGTCAAATTGATTGGTTTTAAATAAATTTTCAAATTCTTTCTCATTTTTAAAAAAACGTCCATTTTCATTATTTAAATATGGAGCAGAAGAACATTTAATTTTTAAATTATTATTTACCTCCCACTCCTCGGTGTTCCAAACCATTGTAGGTACATTCATACTCCAAGATTCGCTTAAGGAAATTCCTTGAGATTCATGTGCCGAAAAATGAACCAAAAAATCAACTTCTTGTAGTAATTCTTTGTACTGTAAGAAAGTGTAGTTTCCTTTTTTTAATTCAATAACTTCAAAATTATGTTTTTGGGCTATTTGTTTACAATTTTTATAAAGTTTTTCATTGACTTGCTTTTTAAAGAAAAGTATTTTTTTTCCTGTTTTGTTTTTTTCTTTAGGCTTCCAGTATTCTTCGTTAATTCCAGCTGGCCAAATTCTCATTTTGTCTTGTAATCTAGTTTCTAAATCTATAAAAAAATCAAGACACCAATCAGCATGAGTAATATAAACATCAATAAATTCAGAAGATATTTCTTTATAGTCTGTTGGTAAAATACA